>Ga0214164_1000196_pt1 | contig 41350 bp, 48 predicted proteins | sample TroBogepilimnion_13_FD_153003 | JGI IMG/M metagenome (GOLD analysis project Ga0214164, IMG submission 153003) | Freshwater microbial communities from Trout Bog Lake, WI - Practice 03JUN2009 epilimnion v4 | ecosystem: Environmental > Aquatic > Freshwater > Lake > Epilimnion/Euphotic zone ... | reverse complement strand
GTTGCCCCGGTTGCCCCGGTTGCCCCGGTCGGACCAGTTGCGCCTTGAGCGCCAGTTGCGCCTTGAACCCCGGTCGCTCCAGTTGCACCAATGGCACCAGTGGCACCTTGCAATCCTGTAGGACCAGTAGCGCCAGCAGGGCCAGTTGCTCCGGTGGAACCAATCAAACCCTGCGGGCCAGTTGCGCCCTGCGAACCAGTTGCTCCCTGTACTCCGGTTGGCCCAACAACCCCTGTTGCGCCTTGAGGGCCTGTAGCACCGACTGAACCTTGTACCCCTGTTGCCCCAATGGGTCCAGTGGCTCCAGTAGAACCTTGCGGTCCAGTTGCGCCTACAGAACCTTGTGCGCCAGTTGCACCTTGTACTCCAGTTGCGCCAGTTGCGCCAGTTGCGCCAGTTGCGCCAGTTGGCCCCTGAGCGCCGGTAGGTCCAGTAGGTCCTTGAAACCCTATGCTGTTAATAACCCAAGCAGAATTATTTGTGGCAGAACCAATTGCTCCGGTTATGTTAACAGTAATACTTGGCGTTGAAGGATTAATGTTGGTAATTATGCCAATTACATAATCATTTGCATCTTCAATAACTTGTACATTCTCGCCAACTACCAAATCATTTAATTTATTGACAACAAAAATTTGTGAACCGCGAGTTTGTGAAGTAAAAGAATATGTAGTTGTTGATGTAATAACTCCGTATACACCAGAACCATATGCTTCAACACGTTTGTCAACAACATTTGCGTTAGTTAAAAGAGTTGTTAAATATGTAGGAATTCCCGGAACATAAATTTCGTAAAGAAGAATTGACGTGCTTGGAATTAAAGGTTTAAGTGGCGGTTGAATATTATTTAAACCATAAACTAAAGTCCAATTAGCAACAGAACAAGGAGTACCTTTGATAACGCTAATTGTTCCATTCATATCTGAAACAACTACATCTCGTCTGTCATATAAATCAGCAGTTGCAAGTGTAACTGTTCCGCCAGAGGAAACAAATTCAAAATTGTTGTAAGACAAAATTCCCGGTCCAACAGAAATTGTTGAATTTAAAATTGCAGTAATGTCTAACCCAGAAACAACACCACGTCCGTTCCCTTGAACAGCAAGTGCACTAATGTCGCAACTGTCCATAACAGTTTGCGCTGGAAACGTTGGGTTGTCGGTTGTTTGCGGAATGTAAAAACTCATAATGACCTGTTTCTAGTTTAGTACAACAGTCAAGATTTAACTTGCGGACCCTCGGTTAACGGCCATTGGTCGTAAATGTATTTTTGTGCCTGCCAAATTGGGTATGTAATTGAGTGAATTCCTTGTCTTCCATCTCTATGATGATGCGGACAAAGAACAAGCATGTTCCCCTCAGAATCGAGCCAAGCCCGAAGCGCTTCATCTGTTGCTTCTTTCATTTCGGGGAAGTCTGCCAAAATCTTGGCGGGGTCAATAGCGTTGACAAGCGCCCACTCAACGTGCCAGTGATGCGTTTCCATGTGCTCGCCTGCGGGCAATTGCGACTGACGCACTCCACAAATCCAACATGCCTCGTCAAGTTCGTACACCAAATGATGATGCACGCGTTTGTATTCGGCAGACGCTTTTCGTGGGTCGTGGTCGGGATACCATACCGTTTCGTGAAGCGTACGTTCTACAAGATGACCTTCATTAGCGTCAACCATTAGTAAACCTCAAAAGATGAAGAACCATCCATAAGGGCATCAAATTCTGCCGGGATAATTTGAAACGGGTCAGTTGGGCAGTCCCAACCACCGTGTTCCCACGCGCGCGCAGCAAACGTTGAGCAGATAAGCGTGTCCTCTTTGTGAATGTCAACACGCAAAGAGTTGGGAAGCAGCAGGTTGAAAGCAATGCTCATAATGGTCAGCACACCGTATTTGGTTCCAAGGCGCTTGTTAGCCCAAGTCATAATCCGAACGCGGTCAAGGTCATCGGGGCATTGGACAAGTTTGACGTGACCCTTTGGAGCAACGTCTTCAATGCGAACACGCTCACAGCGACGAGCCATTTGCAACACCCAAATTTGACCGTTAGCGTCAATTTCCTGCACAACAAACATGTGGTTCCACTTGCGCCACTTCCACCAGCGAAGTGCCTGTGCAAAACGAATTAAGACTCCATAGGGGTTATGCGTCCAAGCAAAACCAATGTCACCGGGTTGAGGGTCAAAGGGGTTCAATGTAGGTTTTCCAAATCTTTTTGAAGGGTTAAAATGTCAATGTCCCAAACCGGACCGTGGTCGGCTTCGACAAAAATTTCGGGAATAACAACCCATGCTTCAGAACCGTAGGTTGCCCACCAGTCCCATGTCATAGATTCTGTTGCGCCCCAAGTAATGTGGTCAATGCCAAGATTGTTTACGCCTGTGGCAACAATGCAGTGACCGCCCGTTGGTTTTTCGGGAGTTCCGTCAATGTGCCAAGGTTGATTGGACTCAAACTGTGTTTCAGCGTTCGGTGGCATCTCAACGCCTAGGTACAAAGACCCAAACGCAAAACAAGCAGCAGCCATCTCTTGACGATTTTGAATGTTGATTGGAGCGTACGCTGCAATTTTGTTGCCAAACAGACCATCGTGCATCCACGTTTGCAACACTTGATGTTCAACAAGGCCAGCGTCTGCTCCGCCAGTCAGGCTTAGGTAAGTGTCCCTCACCGCTTGGTCACCGGGGTACTGGAAGATTTCTCCAACTTCTGCGTAAGCAAGTTGCAGCATGTGAATCACACCAGCAATGGTGCAGTCACCCAATTGGTCGTTCAATGCCATTGGATATGATTTAACTTCAGTAGAGTAGTCAAACGCTTTGGGTGGAACAGGAAAATTGGTATTGGCGTAGTGAGAAAGAGTTCCTAGTGCGACTTGTTCTGCTGCTTGCTTCCCTCGCTTGCCAGCAACTCTCTCCATTACTTTGCCTCCAACTTTGCTATACGCTTTTCAAGCGCTTCGATTTTGTCATCTTGTTCTTCTTCATCTTCGTCGGTAACAAATTTTTGTCCCAACCAAGTTCCAAGAAGATTGCCAACAATATTTGCAACAGACACAGCAGCGACTACCATGACTTTTTTGCTAAAGTTATCGCCATGCAAAGTAAATGCCGCAATGGTTGTGCCAGTAATAGATACAAACCAAATTACAACGTCAGCGCTAGCGACAATCATGCCTCGATTGCGTGAAGCGGCTTGGTATTTAATAACTGCAAGAGAATCTTGAATAATCATGCAAACTGCTGCAAGCAATGCAATCGTCATTTACGCAACTCCTCTAAAATATTACGGTGGTCTTCCATCATTTCAGCCATTTCTTGACTGATTTTTAAGTGATACTCTTGAAGTTCTGCCGAAATTTTGTCAGCACGTTTTGCTGCGATTAAAAGAACGGACCCTTGCAACCCAGCCAGCATAGACAACGCAAGATTAAGCCTGAAGTACGGTTGCGGGTCAATCCCCAAACCGCTTGAAATAATCCAAAATGCCATCGCTACCAGAAACGTCAGTAGGAAAGTCCACGTTCCCATGCCCATTCGCATGTGGTCCGCTGCTCGTTCCCCTAGTGTCCTTTGGTTGCCCGTTCGGACGCTCGGATGGAACTCCCAATGTTTTGTCATTTTTTGCCATTTCTCGTTCCTCCTTCGGTAATTATTCGCCTAAGCCTTGGTGATAACCAAGGTGACGCTCAAGAGCGTTGTCAACTTTGATAATGTAATCTCTAAGTTCTGCTTGATTGTCTTCAATGCGTTTGAGCGCATCTTTCATGCTGCCTCCACCGTTAAACTGAGTAGTTTGTTCGTGAATTTCCTTAACCTCTTGTGCGATGTTGTTGACCCAATGTTTATGAATAAAACGAATAATTGCCCAAATACCACCTGTTGTAAAGAAAAAAGCAGAAAGGTAATTAAACCAAGTATTTGACCAAGTAAACCAATTAATGTGTGCACTCATAACGCATTACTTTTTGGTTGCTGCAAGCAAGATTGGCCAAGTGGCATCGCTTACAACTCCGGTTGCAATAAGTTTATGATGAGATTGAAAATCTTTAACAGACTGAAATGTTAACGCACCAAAAATGCCATCAACTTTAAGGTGATAGCCAGCGGCGTTAAGCGCGTTTTGAACAGCAACAACGTTTGGTCCGTTGTCACCTTGTTTGACTGTTGGGTGCAGCGTTGGTGCTGGCGCAGGTGCCGGTGCGGGCTTGGGAGACAGGTCTGCTGGAGAGTGAACTGTGCGAACAATTGTGTTGTCAGGACGCAAGAACGTTTGTGGGCTGCGACCATCAACTGCGTAACCGCGAGAAGGAACGCTAGGAGTGTTGACCCAAACGTACGAAGGGTCCCCTTGCTCGCCGTGACTAACCGTAAGAATATCTTTGCCATGCACTTCAACAACAATGGCAACGTGCCATCCAGTGCCGGGACCGTACACAACAAGGTCGTTACGTTGGACCTGTTCGATTGGGATGTGCTGATTGTGGCTAAGCAAAGTTCCGGTGTAGCCGGTGTGGTTGAACTGCATGTTGTTGGGGTCTTTGCGACCAGTCAACCAATACCAAAGAGTGCAAGCAGCAGAACAATCGGCAGTGACCGGAAACTTAATCGGCCAAACACCAATGGCGCTCATGCGTTCAGGACCTTCGCTGTAAACCCAATGCTCAGGATGGTCAATGCGGTCTTGAACCGCCCATTCAGCCCAATCGGCTGGAGTAGTAATGTTAGCCATTTGTCTCCTTAAACGGCGCTAATGAATTCAATGGAGAATTTGCCGGTGTAGTTGGCGGTACCGCTACTTGTTCCACCGGGGTTGCTGTTAATGTACGGCGCAAAATATGTGGGGCTACTAATGCTTACGACTTCGTCAAACCAAGAACGCATCAAAGTTATTGCTGATGAATAAATAATTTCTCCGCTATCAACTGTTGTGCCATATGTTCCAGCCACAGTTCCTGATTTAAGAAAGAATTGATAATTTTGCGAAGTGCTACTTCCATTAATGTAACCAAAAATACGGTAAACACCAGCAATGCTAACAAGAACAGAGTTGTTGCTGTCTGCCCTACTGAATCCATAGTTTGTTGACAAAACTGTGTCAATAACTGCTGGAGAACCGGTAGTAAGACCAAAACTTGTGTGATTAATGGAACTGCGAAAATAAGGAACGCTAAGGTTTGTGGGCGTGGCCCAAACAGTTGCTCCTCCAAGCGTCGAAAGAACTTGATTGTTAGTTGCACTTGGGGCAATTTGACTGTAACTATACGACATTGCCACCCAAGTAGAGCCGTTGTAGTAGTTCAAAACTTGCGTACTTGTGTTAAACCACAACTTGCCAAGCGTCAAAGCCGCGCCAGAGGCCGCTGTTGGAGTGCTTGATGCCACAATGCAGTCGGGAACAGCGTTCCAAGAAGTACCATCCCAATAATTAAGACCGTACTGTACGCTTGAAGCGTTAGTGCACCACCACAGTTGTCCGGGGATGCTGGAACTAGCAGAGGGTTGCGTAGTACCTTGATTGTACACAACTGCTTTGTCAAGGTTGGTTGCAGTTGCAATTGCCTGCATGTCGTTAGCAACGTTTGCCGGGTCAGAAGCGGTGGGATAAGGTGTGCCAAGTCGTTGGCTTGTTCCAGCCATTAGTAGCCTCCAATGTAGATGTTAATACCGGCAGGGCGGTAGCGATAGATAATGTTGCCGTAGTTGTTAGTCAACAAAGGAACTCCAGAAGCGTTCATTGCGCCATATGTCGGAAACGATGCGTAGATTGACGCATAAGTTGTTGTGCCGTTAGAGTTTAAACCTTGATACGTTGTTGAAGTTAAATATTTTTTAGGAATCAAAATTGTCATTGAGTTAACATCAGTAACGTAAGTTGTGGTGTATTTTGTATTTTCCAACACAATAATTTTTGAAGCGTCAAGCGGCGTAATAAAAGTTCCGCTATTAACAACTGCCGCAATTGCTTGTTGCAAAATACCTGTTGTTCCACGTTGAAAAGACGAACGACTTTTGATTTTTGCAATTTGCTCTGCATACGTCAAAGTTGTATTGAGTGGAATACTTACACCAACAAATTGAGCCAACCAAGGCAGTGCGTAAATTGGACAACGATTAATGTCTACAACTTGTGACCAGTTGGGAGCATTGTCGTAATTAACAGTGTCGGTAGTGCCATCGGCTCCGCTACCATGACCAGCACCCATGTTTTGTCGAATTAACACGTTGATTTGCTGGTCAACAATAGAAGCCATGCTGTTGATGAAATGATACAGCGGACCGTTGCCATCTGAAGTTACAGAATTTGCAGCGTCTTGGTCTTGAATAAATTGAGGAACAGTTGCGTAAATAGAATCCGCAGTGTACGTTCTAAAATCTGTAACTACCGACATTAAATTGAACCAACCAATGCGTCCGTTGGGTTGGCGGTCACGACTCCTGACACATAGTTGCCAATTGGCAATGGGGCAGGGCCTGACATTGCAATTGAAGTTTGAGGCGTAAGTGTCGCAGTCATTCCAGCGGTGCTAGAAGAAGCAGTTCCAGAAACCACTGTGTAAGTAAACGTTGTTGCGCTTGTTACTGCAATGACAACATTTGTCAGGTTTAAAGCGCTTACCGAAGAACCGGCGATGGTTGCATAAGAGCCATTGAAGAAACCATGTGCAGATGCAGTAGCAACGGTGGCAGTTGTGCCGGAGACCGTAATGCTAGAAATGTTAGACGAGTTTGTCAAACCGCTTGTCAGATTAACTGCAAGCACCGATTGAATTCCGGGGATTGCTCCAATGATTGAAGCAACGTCTGCTGCCTGAACAACGTATTGAGTTCCGGTCCAAGTTGGCGGCGTTTGCGAACCACCACCCCAAGTGCCGGGGTTGAGAAATGCGTTAATTGCAGCGTTGCCGGTTGTTTGCAGCGTTGCCGGGTCATAACCGGGGCTGGCAAGAGCGTTCCACACAACGTTAATTGGAACGTAATTGGGAATTATGTAGTTGACTGTAAAGTTTGCTTCACGAGATTGCGTCAGGTAAACAAGCAATTGGTCTTGAATTGTGCTGGAAACTGGCAAGCCGGTTGAGGCAACAGGGACAACTGTAACGTTTCGGGGAGCGCCGAACACTGAAGTGGAAACAAAGTTGCCACCGGGGTTCCAAGCGTAGCCAGTTTGATAATACGATGGTGCCACCAAAGTTACGCCATCATAAGTGCCAGCAAGAACTGACATTTGAGAAACAATAATGCTTCCGCTTCCGCCGCTGAATGTTACGCCACTATTGAAAGTAATTTGAACACGACAATCTTTGCCAGAGATGTTGGCAGGAATGCTAAACGGAATGTAAATAAATCCTGATTGCGAAGTTGAAACCGAAGCAGGAGTTCCAATGGCTGTACCGCTGTCATCAATAACGCTCAAGGTTACCGAAGTGCCAGCACTTGTAACAAACGAAGTGTCAACTTTTGCAATGAAAGTAAACAATTTAGAAACAGTGGTAGTTTGGTTAGAACTTAAAAGCGTAGTGTTGGGAACATAAAAAATAGGAGATTTTGCAACAACAGGAGACCCGTTACCGCCAGTGAATTGAATTCCTAAGTTTGGCAATGCCGCTATGTTTGAGCCAAGTACCCAAGAACCAGTTGAAGCGTTGCTATATCCATACGCCGACAAGTTGGCATCGGGGATAAAGTTGTAGTCACTGGTTAAAGATGACGCGCTTTCCGGCCCGCTATTGGAAAAATCAAAATCAGTTTCAGTAAAGGAAGTGTAGTAGATGCCGTGTGTTTTGCTAATACCAACATTAGCCCAAGTGACATAAAAACTAACAGAAGAAATAGGAACATCAAGCGATGTAAAATTTGTGTTTGTTGGAGCAACGCTGTTGAAGTATCCATTGACATTTGACCCAGCAACGTTAGTTGTAAGAACCTTGTAATCGCTTGTCGAATCCACACCAAAACAAGTGGCAATAGAGTTGGAGCCAACAAACCCTGCTCCGGGGATTGACGAGAACACACGCTTTGATTGGTCTGCGTATGTTGCAAGAGCAACCAAAATTGGAGTTGCGGTAAGCGTAGTTTCGCTGATTGCCTTGACCACCGCGCCAAGTTGCAACCAATAACTGTTTGCGTACAAACCAGAAATTGCTGTTGTGTTGCCGACACCTTGCAAAACCGTAACAACGTTAGTTGAAGCGTAAGCGTACGCCAACGGTGCTGCAAGTGTAAGAGTTTGCAAAGTGCTACTAACCGCAGAAGCAGAAGTCACAACAACTACTTCGGTGTTTGTTGCGCCTTGAAGCAAAAGCAAGGTTTGCTTACCTGCTGTTGTGTCAATTCCAGTTCCGCTGGGAACGTTAATAACAATTGAAGTGCTGCCAGCCGTTGCCCCACTGTTAATCGTGAGGTTGGTTGGGGTCGCTGTTGAACCAGTGGTAACTTGCATGTAAGCAGATGGACTGGTTCCAGAAATTGCAATTGTTGGCGTTTGTGCCGAAATGCCTCCGTTGCCAACACCTGACCAACCAGTTGTTGCAGAAGCAGTGGTCCAGTTAGCGTTGCTTGCACTAAAGATGTTTTGGAACGGGTTGTAGGCATCCAGCGAAAGCGCTCGGTAAACGCCATCAACGTTTTGCGAATAAATTGAGTAGTCGTATGGCGTGATAGGACGTGGAGCAAGAAGTTGAAGTTCTGCGGTCAAACGGTTAAGGAACGCTGACGAACTTTCGGGGTCAACACCGGCAGCAAGACTGGTGTTTGTTGCCGGGGTTGCAGTTACAACAATGCTTGCAGTTGAAGAATCTGGGTTGACCAAATTTAAATAAATTTGACCGGAAGGGACAACTGTGTAAAAGTTGTATGCAGCCCCAACATCGGATGCTTGCATCAAAACGTTTGTGACGGTTTGAACTCCAATTGCAAACGTCAAATCATTGACAAGTTGAAATTCGTATCCAGCACCGTTGTAGTAAAAAATAACATTTGTGCCAGCAGGGTAGGTAATTCCGCCAGTTCCAGCGGGAGTTAACAAACTCCAAGTCACATTGATTTGCGTTGCAACGCCTGCATTTGGCGTAATTCCAATAAGTGACCCGTAGTAGGTAAAGATAGAATCCGGCACAGTAGAAGCAACTGTGGCTGCGTCTGCTGCCATTAGAGCAAACTGCTCCAAGAGGAGAACTTCAAGATTGCCTTCTCGCGGAATCCAACCGGGGATGCTGTCAACAATGTTTGACAGGGCTGTTTGAATCAACGCATTGCTATCGGTGGTAACCGGGACGCCAATGTATGAAGTGGACACTATTAAACTCCTGCGCTGTTAAGCAATTGAACGTTGACAGATTCTGTTCGGTCAGAATTGACAATCACAGAAAGATTTACTTTTGCCCTAGGTTCCCAATTTTGAATGGCAGCACTAATTAAGTTTACATCAATTTTGTGAAAAGGCAAGTCTTCGATTCCGTAACGCGGAACCATTGTTCTTTGTCCAAGCCCTGTGCCAAGAAGCATTGAAACGGAATCCATAATTTCGTTAATTGAATCTTGAGTATTGACTAAGGCTTGACCATAAACATCAAACCCAAAATTATTGCTCAAGTGAGATGGCAAAGTTTGATTTTGAAAAGAGTTGGAAAAAACAAAGTCTGTTGTCGGGTCGCTTTCGGACCCGGTGTTGTCAACATGAACAATTTGAATGACTACACACAAGGGGAAAGGAGTAGATTGACCGGTAGGAATGTATGAAGGTATGACCGGCTTGGGAGTTGTTGTTGCCCAAGTCACCATTTGCGACCATTGAAGAAAATAGGTCGTTGATGGGTTAGTCAAAACGTGTTTGGTTTGCTCTGGAACTTTTACCGGAACAGGGTACAGGGTTGTTAAGAGTGTCCACGTTGGCACAGTTTGCGAGTTGTCCAAGTAATAAACAAGGTAACTAGAGGCGTTGGTCACGTCCTCTGCTGCGGTCCACGAAAAAGTGATGCCAACGTTGTCAACCCATTTAGCACCAAGGCCAGTAATCGGTTCAGTCATTCCATCTCCTAAGCAGTCGGAGGACCCCAGCCAGCGTAGAAACCATCTTCCCACAGCAGCAAAAGTCGCTTAAAATAATCTTCGTATTGCTTTCCTACAACATCCATAGACCACTGGCTAATGGCGTTTGCACGAATGGCTTCATGGTCAGCGACCCATTCGCCGTTCCAAATCTTTTGCGTAACCTGAGCAAAGTCATCAAAAGTGTCGCACCGAAAACCGTTGAACCCATTGGTCACTGTTTCGGTAAAGATGCCAAAGTTGGTTGTGATAACGGGAGTGCCGCATAACTGCGCTTCGGCATGCACCCCTTCAAATGGCCCAAGATAATAGGTGGGCACAAACAGGGCTTTGGCTCCAGCCATTAATTCACTACGCAATTCAGGTCCCGCAAGACCAAGGTATTCGCCATACGCGGGTGGCTCACCAAGACCAATAACCTTTAGCGGAACGTTCAATCGCTGACAAACATCTGCAGCCAACTGAAAACCTTTGCGTTCGATAAGCCGACCTGCAAACAGAAAGTAGTCGCGCTTGCCGGTTCCAAGTGGGTACTCTGTCGGGTCGTAGTAGTTGGGGATTACAGCGTCGAACACTCGCGCTGAGTTTTCTTTATACAAACCATGCACATAATTGCGCCAGCCGTGTGATTCAAACACGCGGTACTGCGATACAGTGCCTTCGTAGCCAATGCCAAACTCAACAACTTGATACTCAGGGAATGAAAAATTCTCAAACACTGGATTGTTGGGATAAGAAGTAATCAAGCAAATAAAGTCTTTTTGCTTAATTCTGTCTTGAATTTCTCTAACAATGTTAGCGTTAAACTCTTCATACAACCCCCACTTGGGGTCAAGTTGAGCAACAAGGTAATCAGACGGTCCGCAACAACCATACGCTGCTTGAGATTCTTTTGTAATGCAAGGAATGTGTTCAGTACACTTTGCAGTGTTTTCCTCGCCGCTGTAAAGAAAAACTTCGTGACCAAGTTCGTACATCATGGTCGCAAACCGACGCACTTTTTGTGTATAGGCACACGCTGAATATTCTTCAGTGGTTTGCGTGTGAGGCAAACTGACAACGTGAAATCTCATTCGTTCCTCCATTATTGGTTACAAACCACTTACAACCCACATGTTAGTCCAGTATTTCTGTGGGTTGAACCATCCGGAGTTTACTGTGTTTGTCCCCGGAGAAGAGTTGGTGTGGTTGGTGTAACTAATGGCAAAATCATCTACGTCTTTACCGGGCCAAATTTTTTCAGTGTGAAAAAATCCAGCGTACATCCACATGTTGTATGTCCAAGGACTTCCGGTTGAGGTGTAATCAGTATTGGAGTAGCGTATGTTGTTAAAAGCAAACATAGGTTCGTTGGGATAAATTGGCGTCCAAGGCCCTGTCAGACTAGGTGCAGTTTGTACGCGCACACCACGCTCTGTTTGCCCGTAAATGTTTTGAGAGATTCCAATACCAATATATGTGCCATCAGAACGTTGAGCGAGGCTAGTGATAACTGCCCCAAAAGCGTTTTGCTGAACCAATCCAAGCAACTCTTGACGATTTTGAATAACGTCTTGTTTAATCCAGCCAGAGGTTTCGGGAACTGGAGTTGTGCCTCCAGTGTCCACAACGTAAGATTTGGCGCGTGTTCCAGTCCATGTAGGAGAAGTTGACCCCAACCAACGTTCAGCATTGCCAAACGGATTGTTGGTCAACAAATCTTGATAAGGGAATCTGATTGCAGTACCAATACTGTAAACATATCCATCACCGCAATAAGTGACTCCGCCAGAAGTCCATTTGGTGTTTGGATTGCTGTAGAAAAACGTTTGATTGCCGCGCTCTAAGCCATCTGCCCAAGGGTGGTCAATTTCAGTAAACGTCCAAGAATCTGAATTTGGATTTAAAACGTTTGTATAGAAACCAAGCGATGCACTTGTTGCGGTTGCGGTCGCTGGCAGGTTCATGCTAAACGTTCCGGCAGCAGCATTTACTGTGTCAACAAACGCTCCGTAAGGTATCCCCGGTCCGCTAATACGAGCATAAGGAAAAATAATTCCGGGAAATGCTGACGTTGGAGCAGTTACGATGCGGTTGCCATTGGTTGTAGCACAATTGACATACTGCGGCGTGTTGGAACTTTTAATGATGTTTCCGACTTTAGTAAACAAACCTCTTTGTGCGTTTGCGGAATACATGAACCCAGCGCCACCGCCAATAAACAAATTGTCTCCAGCGGGCAAAAAAGGACCGTAAGCAAAATTGGCAGTTGCTGGCCATACTGCCTTGCACATCAAATTAGGTGCTGCGGTATTTTGACGGTCCCCAATGAAATCAAAAGTTGCAAGAGTATCGTCGTAACTGCCTGTCTGCAAAATGCCGGTTGTGTGCGTCAAGTATGGAGCGCCACTACCGTAGCGCAGTTGTCCGGGATAAGAAGTCCAAACGGTGTCAGCCCAAACAGTCAAAGAAGTATTTGGGAACCCCATAGGGCCAAGATTGACTGAGCCACCTTGGTCGGCTCCGTTGAATCCAGCACCAAGAGAATGACTGTAAAAGTTAAATAATGCAACGCCGACTGGGGCGCTTCCTCCGCCAGTTCCAATGCATTGATGGTCAATGGTGAAAGTGGGGTTGCCGCTTGTCGGGGCTAAATTGACAGCAGTGACTTTTGAACCCTGAGGAATTGTATAACTATTTCCGTCAAGACTTACGCCGCCCGAAACAGGCAGACCAACCTGCATGCCTCTTTGGTTGGCGGTTATGTCACTAGGAATCGAAAATGTTGTGTACGGGCTTGGAGATGTGCCAGTGTCGGTAATAGTAATAGCAAGAAAGAAGAACGGCGGTTGGCCTTCAGAATTGTACCAAATTGGATTTTGCGACGAAGGGTACGGAGGTCCTTGAATGGTTTCGCCGTTTCTGCCAACAACGCCGTAAAGGTCGTACATGGGAGCAGAAATAATGATTTTGACATTAGAACTTGCTGGCCATTTTTGATTGACTTTAAAAGTTTTGTTGTCAATAATCTGAGTAATGTACGCGTTGTTTGCAGCGTAGTTATACGCATCATTTTTTGTGCTACCAACAACTTGATAAGCATTGTTGTTGCTGTCAATTAAATATCCTGCAACTTGAGTAATGGACATTTGCCACGTTGTCAAGTTTTGAACCCACGTTGACAATGTTCCAGTTGTCAAAGTAATTGTTGTGTCTGATGTGTTAGGAGTTACCGTTCCATACATCAACATTATTTAAACGTCCTCAAGGGCTGTAAGGTTCCAATATCCAGACCACAAATCTGTTACTGCTGAAATTGGACCTTGATAATAATCGCTTGACCAAGTTCCACCACGCGGCTCTAACACAATTCCGTTAAGATTAAACCTAGCCAACACTTTTCCGGGTTCGTAATTTGGTCGGTTGAGAGAAAGCAAACTTGATGATGTATTTGTTTGCGTATAATCAGTATAACATAAGCCAAGCATTATATAGCCGGGACTGTCATTAATCAACGTAATACTTTTACGATTAGGGTTTGCCGGAGCAATGGTTGTTTCCCAAGGATATACATTGACGTTAGATGGCATATTAGAATAACTGCCGCTACTTAAAACGGCGGGATAACGATAGTTTGCATTTGAACTATCGTAATACAGTGTACCTTGAGTTCCTAAAACGTAAAGGTTCTGCAATGCCCAAGTTGATAAACCATATTGGGTAGCAGACAACGTTGCATGTTGCATAACATTTTGATACAAGGCTCTGCTGCCATACTTGTTTTGAGGAACCGGAGAAATGCCAAAGTAAAGATTAGAACTTGAAATAGTTCCTAAAAATGCCGGAGCAACAATGTTTTCTCCGATGTATACCCCATTAACCCAAAAATCACAAATAAAACCAATTTGACCTAATGAATCTGCGCCGTACTTAACTTGACAAGTTAACATGTACGGACCGTTAAGACTTAAAGCATCAGAATTAGAGGTGTTTAAATATCCAAAGTAACTGTTAACCACTTGAATATTAGAAATCCAATTATTAACTTGAAACGAAAAGTCATTTGGTTTCCACATAACATAACCAAACGATTGAGAATTATCTGAAACAGAAATATCTACAGATGTTGTGCCAGATAATGTTGCAACATTTGTAAGCGTCAAATACAAAGTAGAACCGGAAAGGCTTGTAGCACTGACTGAAGTTGCAAAAGGAATACCGTTCCCAACAACTTGGATGTAGGAAGAATTGTCTCCAGAGTTGTATTGAGAAATGTAAGTGTTCATGTATCCTTGAATAGTGGATGCATTACTTGAGGTAAGAGCAAGCGTACTAACTCCACCGGACGTTGACAACGTTCCAGTTGCGCTTTGAAAAAAGTAAGGTTTGGGAATTTGAGTGCAAGATACCCATGCATTAAAAACAGGGTAGTTGCTGTTGAACACATTCATTGCCGTACTGTTAGAAACATAAGCACCACTTGTGCTGGTGTCCCCAGTAAAAGAAACAGCAGTGTCACTAAGTCCCGGCATCAACGTTGATTGTCCCAAAAAAGTTTGCGAACCAACGTTGCGATACGTGCCTTTGAGATAAGTGGGAGTAGTTCCAGTCGGGCCATAGCCAATCATGGTTGTGCCACTTGTTTCGTTCATTGGCCAATGCCCAACAAGCGCGTTAGTGGGGTCGTTAAGACCACCGTACACGCTGTTGTCTAAAACAGCCTGAAGATAACCAATTGACAGTAAACTCACAATTCCCAGCCTACCAGCAAACCGCTGTCTTGTCCAGCAGAACCACCGCCGATGCAAGTTGCAGTAAACCAACCTTGCGCTGCGGTTACAAACATTCCGCCATTTGGATTAATTCGTACACCTTGATTTACTAAAGCAATATCAAGCGCTGAAGGTCCTGAATCGGTCCCGTATTTAAGATAAATAATTTGACCTTCAGTGCTGACATTTTGAAGCCACAAATATTTTCTATTTGCATTTGATGCAACAACCAAAGTGGGCGTTAGATAACTAGAAAATCCACTTGGACTTACAGTAACTGAAATGGCGGTCATTTAAACCTCTACAAATGCAACATATGCTGAACCGGTATCAGAAATAATACCAGAAACCATTCCAGAATACATTTGTGTTGTAAATTGCTGTCCGGGGTACAAAGCAATTCCAGACCCATACACAGCGGTTGAACCAAACGCTAAATACACAACCAAACTTGTAGATGTATTGGTAACCCAAAACTGTTTCCTTGCACCATTGCTGGCAAGAATTTGCGTTGATGAAGACGTGACCGGGGTGGTGCCTGCTCCAATTGACGCGGTGCTTGCTGGGCTTGGAGGGCCTGCTGGGCCAGTCGGACCACCAGAAGGACCAGTCGGACCTTGTGCACCAGTTGGCCCCTGATAGCCCTGAGCGCCAATAATGGCTGGCACCCAAGCACTTGTTCCAGTATCCCAAACTTTGGCTTCCATTTAACTTCCTAAATAATCAAAAACAACCGAACAACCGTTAGTGTTGGTGGCGCCACCACCGGGCAAACTGTTACCCTTAAGAGTTGTGGAACTATTGCTGGCAGTGTAAGGAATGTTAAATACCATGCCGCTAGAAAGATAAGCAGTCACAGTAATGGTCCAAGCAGAAGTAATGCCAGAAGTGGTTGAATAGTTGGCCAAAGTGTAAATAAAGCCACCGGACGAATATTTAAGTTGCAATCCAACGTTTGTTGCTGCCGTGGTGGTAGTAGTGAACGTCATTGTAATTCTGTAATATCCACCAGTTCCAACAGTGAAGTTGGTTCCGTTGGTTGTGATATTGCTTCTATCGTAATCGTTTGTTGCGCCAGAAGGCTTGGAAGGATAGGCCCAGTTTGTCAACGTTCCACCGCTAGAAGAAAGAGCGTTGTTGGAAGTCATTACTAAAACTGTACTGCTAGTGATGCTAGGTGAGGCACCTGCAACACCTGTTGCGCCAGTAGAACCAGTTGTTCCGACCGGGCCGGTAACTCCTGTTGCACCGTTTGGCCCTACAGGACCTGTGGCTCCAGTGGTTCCAACCGGCCCAACTTGTCCAGCAATGCCAAAGTTCCAAGAAGTGTAAGTTCCCGAACCACCGTAGGTATCAACATAAACAGCGATGGAAGAGTTTTCTGTCAAAGACACAATAATGCCTTCAACATAATTGGCTGGCGTAGTTGCATAAGCAACACGAACACGATTGCCAAGCAAGAAGGCACCAGTATTTGAAACTGCAAATGTCAAATAGCCAGTACCAATAGTATTGCTGGTAGTCGAAGTTGTGCTGCCGTATCCCAAGCCGGTAAGGCTGCTGCCCGATGTGCTGGTATCAATCCAAACAGTGCTGTGATACGCAACGCCGGGGTCTGTTGCGCTGTAGATGAAGCCGGGAGGGCCAGTAACTCCTGTGGGTCCTGTGGGTCCTGTAGGTCCTGAAGAAACACTCCATCCGACAAATGAAAGTGCAACCAATTGCCCGTTGCGCGAGAACCCAAGGTTTACAGTTGTGCCATTGGGCGGAGCAACGTTTCCGGGATAAACAATTTCCGGCAAAATGTCTGAGCCAGACAAAAGTGGAATGGTAACGCGCATGTAGCCAACTGCAACTGCCGGGTTGGTGACGTGTGTGTCAACTACTTGACCAACATAAATGCCTTCGCTGTTAACAGAGGCGGTAAGAACGTGACCAAATGTGTTTTTAAAATACGTTTGAACCAAAACATTTGGGTCATCAGTTCTCATGGGACACCAACCGTTCTAAGCGGGAAACCACTAACCGGCAATGAGGTAGGTTCAAACACCGAAGCGAATGGCATGGGAACCTGAAGCGTAAGAGTTGCTTGTGGGTTAAACGCATCTCGCTGCATCTGAGCAACCATCCAGTGACCAGTAGCAGGGCCAACATTATTGACTTTAACAATCTCACCAATTGAATAATTAAAATCGCTCAACATGCAAGTAACTGTAGCATTTGCGTATGCTTTTCCAACGTCCCAGTCAAAGTCAATCAACTGAACGTTTTGCGTAAACTCATTAAGAGTTTGAATTTCCGCTTGCTTTGGATGTTTGTGATGAACCAAGGGAGTCTTGGCGTAGTTGATGTATGGCTGTTTAAACGGAGTTGCGTTACCGTTCCACCATTCGTCAGGTCCAAAATAAATGGTATTGTTGTCTTCCCATAAACGCCAACCAACCGAAGAAGCAATGCGACTCATACAAGTCCACGAATCTTCGTTGAGGTCAACAGAAGTTCCCCTGCCCAAAGCGACCGGGACAATCTTTGTGTTGGTCAGGCCAGCGGTCAATTTGCTCCAAATTGTTGCGTAATCGGGAGCAACAAAATGCACAAAGTTTGGGTCAGAAGGTTTAATCGCAATTAACTTGCCCCCAATTTGTTTGTAATTTAACGCATTAACAAGTTTGCCCATAAAACCAGTTACGTCAGTTCCGGTTGGATAACGCAAAACGCCACGCTGATTACGAAGTCGGTAAACGCATTCTGCTTCAAAAACCAACTGCAACTGGTCTGATGCTTTGTTAAACTGCACCAGCGTAAATTTCAAACCGTCAACGGTAATTGTTGCGCCTTGCTTGACAAGATTGTTGACCAAATAACGCGTTGGGTCCATTAACTGCAAAGTAACGGTAGAAGCACCCATGTTGGTTTTTTGCAAAATAACGTCAATGACTGAACTGCGATATTCAACTGGCAATTGTCGCACAATTTTTCCATTGGCATCCTCCAAGGTCATTGTGCTTAAAATGTCATAAGGACCAAAACCGGGAGAACTCACGAAGACACCGGAAGACTAAGTTTTGTGCCAACAGGAAGATTGGCAGTGTCGGTGATGTTATTAAGTGTTGCAATATTATTGACGTATGTTGCACTGCCATAAAACTGATTAGCAATACTAATCAATGTGTCACCCTGTTTGACTGTATAAATACTGTACTGTTGCAAATTAGACTGAGTGGTTTGGGTCCATTGACTTGTTGGCGAGTAATTGTAAAATTGTGTTTGATTAGCATATGGTGGTTGGTATTCGTACAAAGTAATTTTGCACGTTTGTTGAATTCTTAAACCACTAAGAGGGTCTCGGACAGCATCGTCAAATTCTAAAGAATATAACACCCACAATCTTTGCGTTCCGGGAATAGGTCCATCAATTTGCAAAACTGGAGGAGTAAGAGTCCCATCAACTTTATCCATCCAAGATTCTAAAGCAATACATGAATCTTCAATTGAAAAAGTATTGGCTGAATTCAAACTGTCAATTGTTGTACTAACATTAAAATATGTATTTGAATCGTAACTAAGTGTTCCATCAGAACCAATAGATGAATAAGTTGATTTTAACTGCTCAGAGACTATAGAAGTGCTGGCGTTAATGCCAGACATGTTGCTATTGTTTTGGTCAATGATGGCATCAAATTGCAACTGAAAAGGAGAACGGTCATACCATTGAGTTGCCGCAACCATCTTGGGGCGGTCAACAACCTGCCAGCCACCAGAACCAGATTGGTTGTATGTTGCGTAGTCAACCAAGTTTAGTTTAACAGGCTGATAAAAATTGTTACGCAACGCTGATGGCGCTTTAAGATTGCCGGTAAACAAAGACAATGGGGTAATGGTAATGTAACTATTGCTCATATCTACGCCCTTGGCAATCCGTTGGCATTAAGGTTAGAAGGCAGGCTTGTCAACGCACCCTTAAACGCAGCCTGCATTGCTGCTTGGTATTGCGCTGGAGTCATACCATATTGTTGAGCCATTGTAGCACTGTCCTGAAGGATTTGCTTAATGTCAGACAAATAACCAGCGCTTTTCTTTTCAAGGTCAGCCTTTTTGGCCAATTTTGTCGCAGCCTCTTGCATTTTAGCAGACGTTTGCTCAAGTTTGTGCGCTTCTTTAGCCGCAGTTTCCGAAGAAGTTTTGCCATATTTGGAAGGGTCTTGAGCAATCTTTTCCAAACCAACAGCGGCTTCGTGAGTGGAAAATGCACCACGCATCAAACGGTCAAAACGAGCAGTTGCTTGAGCAGTTGTCAATTCGCTTGTGTTGTACCCAATGCCTCCGCCACGGCCTCGCATCTTTGTAGTGTTGACGTAAAGACCACTTCCAAGAATGTCACCAAAACCTGCTTTGAGGTTAGCGCGTTTCTTTTCTGCTTCGGCAGCAAGCCCAGCAATTTTTGCTCGGTCGAAGTAATGAGGGTCAAACCCACGAACATAAGAAGCATTGCGGCCAAGGAAAGCAACGCCCGGATTGATAACCTGTTGCTTAAGGAAATCGTGAATGTTGCCGCCAGCCCTTTTGAATTTATCAAAAGCACTTTTAAGACCGGGGTTTTTATTGGCAAAATCACGTTCAGCGTAAAGAGCCTGATTTTGGTCTTTACCTAATTCATTAATTCTTGCTTTAACTGCGCGCGTTTGTGCAACGTGACTTAATTTGTCAAGTTGATTTTGGTCGTTTTGATAGCGTTGCTCAAGGCTGTGCGCCCTCATAATTTTTTCGTATTTGCTTTTTACATAACTAGAAGGGTCGTGAGCAATACCACGGTTAAAGTTAATGTCGTTTTGCAAACGATGCAAAGTGTCGGCATCTTTTTTGTTCCAACCAACTTTGGCCATGTGGTCTTGAAGTCTTTTAATCTTGGCCATGTCGGCAGCAACGTTTTTGCCGGTGTTCATTACATCAACAGCACCAGCGACCTTGCCGGTTCCTTTGGTGCTTCCTGCTTTTGGACCGCCGCCACCGAAAAAGAAGTTTCCAATGGAACTAAGGGCATGACCAGCCAGAGGAGCAAGTATCGGCATGAGAGCAGCCCCAACGGCCATGCCGATAGGACCACCAATAATTCCGAGAGCAGAGCCAGCAAGTTCCCCAACGCCACCTTCGGCAAGACCACCAAGCATGCCGCTGATGCCACCGCCACCTAAAACGCTTGAAGCAGCGCCACCAATGGTGCTGAGAAGTCCACCACCAACATCTGCAGCGGCTCCTTCGGCTGCGCCAGCAAGACCTCCAACAGCGTCAGAGGCAATAGTGCCAACAGCCTTTTCACCGACCTTGGCAACGTCACCTTCGGCAGCGCTGACAACATCGCCTTCGACTTCGGAAGCGCCTTTGCCAAACAGTTTCTTCAAGAAACCCTTTTTGCCGGTTCCACCGCCTCCGCCGCCACCGCCGCCCATGCCTCCACCAGTCATGGACGCGCGCTCTTCTGCCTTAATTTCTTTTCCGGTCAGGCCAGCAAGCGTCAAAAGTGCTTTAGTGTTTTTCTCAATGGCTTCAATTTGACGCATTTCGGCATGCATAATGAATTTGTCACCGCGTCCCAAAAACGCCTTGCCAAATTTTGTGTTGCCAAATTTTCCACCCAAAGCGTTGGGAACAAACTCACCATTTTTGTATTTACCAAATGCACGATTGCGAATCATGTAACCTTTACCGATAATAGGGTAAAGGTCCTTGGCAAAGCCTGCCATTTTAGAAACAGCGGCAACGCCCATAACCGCAGCAAGACCAGCAACAAGGGCTTTAAGAATTGCTCCATGTTGAGTCAAGTAATTAACAACGTTACCTAAAGCAGCAACAAACTTTTCAAAGTATGGAGTTAACTTTTGACCAATTTGAATGAGGTCAACATTCATGGCTGCTAACGCTTTGCGATAACGTTGTTCCGGCGTATTAAGAGCAAGATTAACGTCTTTGTTGTAAACATTGGCATTAGCATTTTGCTGAATGTGGTCAAGGTTACCTTGAAGAACTGTTGGGTTTTGAAGAATGGTTTCAATGGCGGCAAAACCACGCGCTCCACCGAAAGCCTTGGTAACAATCAAATCGTTAGCCATGCGCTTTTCTTCAGGCGTCAAATTGCCAGAAGACCAGTCAGAAATAAACTTCTGAGTGATACTGCCGCCGCCCCACTGCTCAAGTTGTTTTAAAGCACCAGCGCGACCAGTTGCACCTTTGAATTTTTGGAACGTTGCCAGTGGGTCAAACTTCTGCATTTGATTGTTAAGGTAACTAACAGCAGAGTTAAGACCACCGGGGCCAGACATAAGGCTTTGAATTTTGCCAAACGGAATTCCAATCATGGAGAAGGCTTTAGAAGCCTGAGTTCCGTTTCCACCCAACTGCGTCAAGAATGTTTTTGCGTATGTACCAGCAGTTGAACCAGTGAAACCAACAGCGGTGTATGCAGTAATCAGCGAAAGAAGGTCTTGACCTGAAACGCCCAATGCACGAGCAACGCTGGGGGCACCACGACCAAGCGCGGTAATCATTTCATTCTGACGAATATCACCAGTACCAACAGCAGCGTTAATGTTTTCTGCAATTTTTGTAGGGTCTTGACCAATGCCTCTCATGTTTGAGTTAGCAATGGCGGTGATGATACGGGCGCTCTGTTCTGACGCAGCGCCGCTGGGAACGCCACCAAGAATGTTTAGTTTAGCGGTAGCGTCAGTAAGCGCACCAAGTTGCTTCGTGGTTGAACCCAAACCTTTGTTCCAACTGGCAGTACCCGAAGCAAGTCGGTAAATAATGTTGGAAACATCGGTAAGGTTTGCACCCGTTGTCTTAGAAACATTTTCAGCAATCTTCGACAAGGCGGGCAATTCGGAAAGTGGGCGTCCGGCCTGAGTGACAACCTGAGTCATCTGAGCGTTAAACGCCATGAACTTCTTAATGCCTTCGTAGGCAATTCCGCCCGCGCCAAGCGCACCCCATGTAGCAGCCTTCAAAATTGCTGGCGAACCAACCGATTCAAGGTTGCTAAGAGTTTGGTATGTGCCGCTTAATTGGCTGTTGGCAAACTTGTACTTAAAGGCATTAATGGCAGCGCTTTGACCAACTGCTTCTTGAGCAATCTTTAAACGAGCAGCGGCTGCCGCTGCTTCGTCTGCTGCCGCTGCACTTGCTCTCTCTGCTTCGGTAAGAGTATCAATTTCGCCAGCCGCTTCAGTTGCCGCAGCACCCATTGTGCCGAAGGCCCGAGCGCATGCAACAATTTCTGCTTCAAATGGACTGGCCGCGTCAATCCCAAGACTGAGAATGTTGTTAAGGCGTTCTGTATTTTGAGCAGCAGCAATAATTTCATCGGAGAAACCGGCAGCAGAGGCTCCTGCAACGTCGAACGCCCCGGAAAGGGCCTCTGTGGCTGTTGTGGTCGCTTCTGTAGCGACTGTAGCAGCGTCAAGGGAATCGGCGTGTTTCTTGATTAACTTGGTAAGTTTTCCAAGTTCAAGACCTTCAGTGCCAAGTTGTTTGTTGAGGTCGCGCGCCCAGTCAATGAAATCTTTCTGAGTGGCGTTAGCCTCTCCAACTACCGCCTTGTATTCTTCCCATAACTTCTGAACGTCCTCAAGGGTGGCAATACCTTCATTAGCGTTGATGATGATATCAACGACAACTTCTTCGTTTATGCCAGCCATTTGGTCACCAAAGCAAAAAACGCTACCCCGAAAGGTAGCGGTTTCTGCCGCCTATAGTAGTTAAGACGGAAAGTATTAGAAGATTTTCGCAATCGTTTTGCCAACTTCTATACCAATTAATTCCGCTAGGATTTTAATTTCTTCAATCTTGCGTTCGTTGGTTAGTGCGATGGCCTTTTGAAGTATGGCCAAACTTGTTACGAAATCTTCATTGCCCTTATCAAGAAGACCCATGCCATCTAGTCCAAGAGTCGCGGCGTGAGCCGCCGAAATGATGTATGGGTCTTCTTTAAGGGCTTCTAAAAAGTTGCGTCGGCCTCATCGTTAGCGATGTTGCTCCATCGGAACAACTTGTTTGCCGTGTCAATCAGGTCCCCCTCAGTCATGTAGAGAGCAATGCAGCATTCCGCATTGTTGCCCACATCAACTCCAAGAGCAGCAGCGAGTTCGTGGTCAAACTTTGTCCACGACCCGTAGGAATCATTCTCGCGAAGAGAAAGTTGCGTGTTTGGCTCGTCAGGGTGCACAGCATAAACCCCAACGCAGCAGTCAACCAGAACGTCAGCGTTTGTCAGCAGGGACCAGTTCTCGGCCTTCTGCTTGCGTCTGCGCTCAATGATTGCGTTAATACGTGTTGCCGATGCTGGCTTGAACCGAACAAAAATTTCGGGTTCGTTCCAGCGCGGCACTTGCAAATCAATGTAAAGGTCGTTGACGATTGCCTCACGACGCTTCTTCAGCGAGAGCATCGGGGATGACGGTGGAATAAACGCCGCCATCCCCGGTGCTGCTGCGGAATCAATTCCCTCTTGTCCAATAATGAAATCAGCCACAAGTTCCTCCTGTGATTGTTGGTTTGGTTAAAACTAGTTGGTAACGGTTTCGACCGAAATGTCCACTTCAAACATCCTAGCAGCATTGCTGGTGGAGTCAGTGCCACCATCTTTCACTGCGATGATGCGGCCCTGATAGGTACGAGGAGTTCCCCAAGGGGCACCCGAATCGTCAAGGGGCTGAAGCGTAACGGTGGCGAGTTGGCGTCCGACCGCATTGTGAAGGTCAGAAATGCGAGCGTGGTCCTTCTGCGTTTCGTACACCTTGGTAAGCGTAATGTCCGAGTAAGAAGGGAGCGAGAGGTAAGTAATCTCTGGCCCCATCCCTCCGGGACGGTGCTTGTTCGCTGTAGCGGTAACATCGCCGCCACTGAACTTGTCGAAGATACCGTAGTCAGTGCCACCAACGTTGAGCGTGGCAAGCCACTGTTGCTCTGAACCGTAGAAGTGGTTATTAACCTGAGTAGCCATGTGAATTCTCCTTAAAGGTTAGAGTAAATTAGGCGTTGTAGTTGGGAAGCGCGGCGTTGGTCGTGTACTTGGTCACGTTAATGGTGACGAACTCACCAAACGGAGCCATACGCATGTTGACCTGAGCGTTAATCTGACCAGCAGCAATTGTTGCCGGGTTGTTGACCTGAGGGCCAGTGTTAACGGTGAAGGAATCGCCGGGGTTTGTTCCGTAGATGCTCTTACGGAGCCAGTACGCTTGGCACTGACCAGCAAGTTGTCCACCGAGGTTAGCAAACACCTGACCGCGACCGTCAATCTCATCGAACATGAAGTTTTCCGAGATAAGGGTGAAGTCGCGAATGGCCTGCATGCGGAAACGCACGTTGTTCAGGAACACCCAGTTCTGGTCAAATGCACACGAACGGAAACCGTACAGCGCAATCTGGTTCAGGGTGGGGACAAGGCGAATGGTGTTCACGCCACCGTTGTTCAGCGTAGCGCGCTGTGCACCGGAGTAGTAGAATGAAAGGCCAATGGCGTAGGAAGAACTTCCCGGACCAGTACCAGCAGCAGGCACGTTGCAGTCGTTAAAGGTGTCCATGTAGGCCACGCGAGCAGCAGCAAGGGCCGACGAGGGGACCGAACGGTTGAACACAATACCAGTCGTGTTGGAAGCATTTGTGGTCACAATGCCGGGGACGATGAGGTTCGGGGCAAACATTGCAGCGTACGAAGGGTCAACGGCTGAACCATTGAGAGTCGCAGTCTGCAAGGTAGCCACAGCGGAGACCAGCGTAGCCGAGTTGTCAACGCCAGCCGGGTCTGCACCGTCAAGGAAGGCAACGCGGTTGTAAGTCTGAGCATGTTGCGTAAGGGTGGCGTAGCAAGTAGCAGTGGTGCATCCGGGGTACGAAACCTGACCTTGACCGTACGAGTCGGTGAAGGGCGTAAGGGCAGCAGTAATGTCAGCATCGGCAACTGCAACATCAGTTCCACCGGAGAAGATAACAACCATCTTGAGGTTGGTGGACGAAGGAAGAATGTTGGTTGTGGTGCTAGCGACTGCAGAGACCTTAATCAGTTGCTGATAGGCAGGAAGCGAACCGAGCCATCCGGTGAGGTCTGTCTGAAGCGACAGGCTGGGCGAAGTGGCAATGACGTTACCGTTCAGCGTAATCTGAGCAGTGTAAACAAGGCTTGAACCGCTACCGGAAACCCAAGAAAGCGTAAGAGCCACACCAGCGTTACCCGAAGGAGCAGCAGCCGAAGCAGCGTTAGCAGCCCAAGTACCGGCGCTCAGAGGGGCAAAGGTGAGGCTGGGAGTCGTAACAGCAGTCTGGTAGGAAGTCGTGTAGGGGTACACCGCAGGAACTGCGGCAGTAGAAGTTGAAGCGTTGACGCGAGAAACATAAGCAGCAACTCCACCTTCGCGGAAATACACATCAAGCGCATCGTAGAGAGTTGTGCTGGAAACGGTGGCACCACCGTAGCGACCGGTCAGGGAACCGTTCACGATGGAACCAAAGTAAGTGTTAAAGTCATTCAGCGAGTTGACCGGAACCGCAACGCCCGAAGGGCCATGCGCTGTGCCGATAACAAACCAAGTGCCTGTAGGAGCGTTGTTGCGTGGGTTTCCGCTGGAAGCAGAAACGTTAACACTAACGCCGGGGGCTGGGTTAGCCATTTGAGTTCTCCTCAGTATTATCCGCAACAGTTTCCTGAGCGCGGGGGGTCTTGTTAGAAACGGTCTTCTTAGGTGTCTCTGCTGGTGCTTCTTCGGCAACTGGAGCCGAATCTTCAACAGCCGACAGAAGGCCAGATGAAATGTAAGAATTAATTAAATCGGAGGCAGCAACATCGTACTCTTCACCGGAGAAAAGAGGAGTTCCATTGTCATCGTAAAGAGTGTTTTCTGCCAAAACAACAACGTTCATTAAATACCTCTTTGTTCGCCAACAGTAATTCTAGTACTGGTAACTGTTGGGGCAGGGGATGGGGGGAAAGTAGTGGGATAGTCAACTGCGCCTGTGGCTGCAAATTGCGGCAGAGGAACTCCGCCGTTCATCTTCATTGCATTACCAACAGTGACAGCAAAACGAACATGACCGACACCAGTAGTACGAGTGCCAGAGTGTTCGCCTTCCATGTATTCTTCGCCATCCCAAAGGGTTGTTTCAGCGAAGCCACCAAGGTCGCGATGTTGGATAATACAAGCGCGCACACAAGCAGTATACGCTTGCGTCAAGGCTTCGGTCTCTTGCCAGTCTTTTGTGCCATACACAAAAATCATGGCTTCAACGCGCCAGTTAACGCGAGTAGATTCTTGAAGGGTTTCCGGCAAGCCAATTGTGCCGGGAACAGTAATGAGAACAGCAGCAGATGCGTCGCGAGGAAGTGTGCGATAGTCGGGACGATGCCTGTACTCAAATGGTTCTTTGAGAACATTGCTGCCAAGGTTGCGATTGAACTCAGCAACATAAGAAGGAAGCCATTCTTGAAGCGTATTGTAAACCGCTTCCTGAACAGAGTGGCCTCCATAAAGGGGACCGTACACATCGTCAAGATACGACAGGTTCCAGTCTGTCCACCATGCTCGTTGTGCCATTATTCCCTCAACATTGCTGGGTCGGCTGCCTTGTATCGCTCCGCAGCCTTAAGATAAATTAGATACTTAGAGTTGGGAGGCACACCGGCTTTTTTGGCATCTTGCACAGCAGTACGAGCAAACGTCAATTCATCTTGATGGCCAGCAGCACTAAGCGATTTGCCGGTAAACGCAGGGTTACTGCGAAGTTTTGGCATTTCGTGCCGTTGGAAATACTCACCAAAACTCATCTTCTTGGCAACGGACCTGTTACTACGAGGAACGCCATCAAAATGATTTTCTTGGTCTATCGGCATGCGCTTTTGTTCGGCGCGTTTTGCGCCGGTTGATTTTTTGCGCCTTTTTTTTAAATCAGACACCATTTCGCGATGAACTGATTCAAAAGACCTGTTGCTCTTAAATTGATACTCAGTTTGATTAACAAGCCACTGAGCAATAATTTTGGCAGCAAGTTTACGAAACGCTGGCGTAATAGTAACAAATTCTCGTTTTTTTGCGCCAATGCCTTCTTGATGGTAAATACCGTAATTACCACTACGACTTTTTAAGTCGGAAGACCATTTTTTTTCGGGATACATCTTTTTGCTTCCCTGATTAACAGGGTTAATTAACAACTGAAGTGCCTTGTTGCCAAATGGTATGTATTCGGGGTTAATAGCCGCTTCAGCCAAATAGCCAAATTGATTAAGAACGTCTCCGCTTGCTCCTCTTTGCAACTGATTTGCTTTTGTTGAAGCAGCCAAAGGTGCCCATTTGCTCATAATCCCAAATTCAGGAGCAGAACCACCAGTAGCAAATCGTTGTTGTTCCATGACCGAGAATGCTTTTGCAACTAAGTCACGACCAATTTGAGGGTCTTCAAGTTTTTTTTCGTAGATGTTTAACTTTGCAGTGATGGCATCAATGCCATCAACGTATACGCCACTGGAAGAAATACGACTAAACGAGCCGCCTTTTCTAGCCATTTGCGCCATAAGTTATCCTCTAATCCAAGACATAATGAGGTTGTCAACTTGCTTGTCAATCTCATCAAGGTTCATTTCACGACGCGTCTGTGGTTCAAATTCAAGAATCACAAACTTTGCTGCTTGGAACAAGCAGGCACGTCGAAGCGAAGCAGGGATGCCTGCGGTGTAACCACCATCATAGACAACTTGGATACGACTGCCTTCAGGGGCAAACGTACCAAGGCGAAGCCACACATGGCCATCAGTCACGTCAGGACCACGAATACCGCCATACAAAACATCAATGGGCTGGTAATCGCCATACGTTCTGAAAATAGTCATGGACTGAATGTTGTATGTCCACAACTCAGGGTAAACCGGAGCAAATTGGTCCAGCCAAAAATGACGAACCAACGTTGAAGCGCCAAGGGCAACAGCCTGAGACAAACCCAATGAACCAAAAATGTCCATAGGCATATCGGCGTTGTTGCCATACTCAGACGGGTCAATTCCGTAGAGTCTGTCTTGGTAAATGTGACCCGTGAACGGGGCTAAACGGCGTCCTGTGCGGTCCTCAAGGTGTGCCGTTGCCTCAACCAGAACATCAGCGATGGTCGTGGGGTCAAGGTCAACAACAAGTTCGGGGAAACGCTTAGTAAAATCTGCGACCGTGGCCAACGCAATGGGGTCGTTATATTGAGACCCACTGTTAACCATGTTGCCTACTTTTTGCGACTTTTGATGGCAGAAGCAGCGTCCAAAGCATCGGTCAAATCAGCGACCGGCTCAGGCTCAGATTCTTTTGCTTTAGCCGGTGTTTTTTTGACAGCAGGCTCCTTCGCAGGAGGGGCATCAACAAAATAAAACGTGCCGGGAAAATTTGCTACAAGACGCTGGGCAAGGTCATTTTCAACCTCAATGGCCCCAGCCGGTCCAGCGGATTCCCAAACAAGACCGGCAGAACCGCCTGCCTCTGTTTTAGCAACAAAATAATTCACAGTAAAGCCTTTCTTGCGGGAGGGGAACTAGGGAGGGTAGCCGGTGGAGGAACGAGGGAACCGGCTACCCTCCGCTAGAAGGGCACTACAACGTTTTAGTCAACGATGTAGTTAGGGGTGTAACTGGTGGTTGTCGGGAGGACACCGTTACGAGCAGTGCGGTCCAGCGAACCGATGAAGTTAGCCAAACGACCGATGTACTTCGGCGCACGAACGGCCAGCGTGGTGTCCGCCACGAAGGCGAAGGGCAGGCTGTCAGGCGAGGAAGTGGTCGGGTACACGTTGACCGGCTGCATCTCACGGACGTACGGACGAACGATGTAGTTCGGGTCACGCGACATGAGGTACAGGCTCTGCTCACCGTTGCTGGTGAGAGGGTGCATGTTGGTGTTGGCGTAGTAGTACGAGGTCGGAGCCGAAGAGATGGCGTTGGTTCCGTTGCCTGCGACCAGAGCGTTTCCATTGTCCACGAACTGAGTCGTGGCGTAGGAAACACCGCCGCTACCGAAGTAGTTGGCATCCACCATACCAGCAAGGCTCCAGTTGGCGTTGGCCGCAGGAGGTGTGGAAGTGGCTGTGAAAGCCTTGTACACCTTGTAGTGCGTAGCCTGAGCGCCTTCAGGGCCGGTCGGAGGCGTGAACGACACCGTGATGGTGCTGGTCGAACCAGTGGTCTGCTGGTAGATGTTGGTGTTTCCAGCAACAGTCGGAGCAGTTGCTTGAGTCTCACCAAAGCGCGCCACAACAGCGGAAACCTTGTACCAGTAGTAACCAGCAGCAAGCACTCCACCAGTGGTGGCGGTAGCAGTTGTGATGGCGCTCATTGCGTTGGTACGCGGCGAGAGGAACGAGGACTTGACAATCGGAATGCCACGGTAGGTCTGCACAATGAGACCCGGAGCAATCTCAACCTTGTCAACAAAGCGCTGCTGGTTGATGAGCAACTGCGACAGGCGGCTGGTGGCCGAAGGGGACATGAGGAACATCCACTCGTCGTTTTCGACAGGCTCGGCCACGTTGGACTCAACCATGTCAATCACGGCATCGAGGGAACCAAGGGCGAGGTAGTTGCCGCCGTTGTCAATGCAGTTCTGGTCAACGCCATCGGTCCAAGGGTTGTAGTTGGGAGCAGCCCAACCGTTGCCCGATGTGCCCTGTGCGCCGCTGTAGTTGTCAATTGTACCGCCACCGATACCCTGCGAAGGGCCACCAGTGTTGGAGGACGAGAACTGCGAGCAGATAACGTCAAGGCCATCAAACTGTGGGTACGGACCAGCGCTGGTCGGAGCCTCTGCACCCCAAATAAGGGCATTTTCAACGTCCCAGTACAGGCCGCGAGCAGCACCCTCAATTTCACGGGCACGAAGGTCCGAGATGAGGTCGGCGGTCACAGCCTGAGCGTAACCAGTCACAGCGCCAACGCTCTGAAGCAGGCGAATCTGGTAGTTCTCCTGCGCGTAGTTCGATGACGAGACAGGGCGAGCGCCACCATCGGTCACGAAACCACCCTGAGGAAGTGTCGTACGCTTGTTGAAGTAGTAAACTGTGCTACCCCACTTGACGGACGGGAGGGCGCGCACGAGGGGCGCGTAACGACGCTGGTACTCAAGCAGCACAGGGTCAATGTGCTTAGCAACGAGGGCGGCTGCGCCACCAGCGGTCAAAAGGGCTTCTTGAAGGTCGGAAGACATTCTTATTTCTCCTTAATAGGTAGGATTAGGCTCAGTAGCCGCGGTCGGCTTGAGCGAACTTTGCTGCGAAGAACGGGGTGGAACCCCAAATCTCGGTTTGGATTTTGCGGAACTGGGATGAGTTCATCTCAGCAAGCAAATTGGGGTCAATCTCATCTGACTCAAGCAGTTCCGACGCATCGAAACCAGTTGACTCATTAACGAGGCCCTTACGAGTAATGCTGCCGGAACGATACGCCTCAACGGCGTCGGCCTTAGCGGCTTCAACAGCGGCCTTGGCGGCTTCGGTAGCAGCCTTGGTCACCATTTCGGCAACTTGTTCAGCAGTGAAAAGGTTCTCACTCACTTCATTCTCCTTAGAGATATTGGACTCCTCAGCGGCAGGAGCCTCATCGGCAACCTCAGCGTCAGCGTCGGCAGGAGCCTCAACTTTAGCGTCAGGGGCGACTTCGGCCTCTTCCTCTTCGGGAGCATTTTCGGTTGGCTTGCTTGCAGCGACAATGAAGCCTGCAAGCACTTGAAGGTCTGCATCGGTCATGCTACGAATGGCAGGTGTCTCCACCGACTCTTCGGCAGAAGCCTCAGCAGCAGTTTGGTTGTCACTCACTGTGACTTCCTCCTTGGTCTGGTTAGAGGCCGTGTCCTGCGACTCGGCCTGTGGTACGGGGTCCCCACAGGTGGGGCAATACATTGCATCTTTTGGAGCCATTTCGCCACAAGTTGTGCAGCCAATAGCATTTTTTGACACCGCTTCCGGCAGTTGAGCGCCGCACATGTGGCAGTGGGCTGCTCCCTCCATCGGAGAAGCGCCACACTCGCCGCAGCAAGCGTCCTCCATGTTGTTGTCATCCGTAGATTCCGGCAACATCGCTCCGCACTCATGGCAGTAGGCTGAACTTTCCGGGGCAAGGCCACCGCATTCGCTGCACTCTTTTGTCATGGCTGGTTGCGAACTCATCATTTCTTCATCCTCTGGTCCCATTCCTCCGGCATCACCAGTGTCATCAACGTGAGACCAATCCGGCTTGGAGAGGTAAATATCTCCGTCATCATCAGGGTCAATTGCATGCATGGCAGCAATAGCGCCAAACGCAACTCGGTTTGCAACCATCTTCAACTGGTGAGGGTCAATTGCATAACCGCTGATGTGGATACTGTCCATATCATTGTCAAGAGTAATTGATGCATAAGCCTCAAGAACATCTTGAATTTCTTGAGCAAGCGAATCATGCTCGCCAACAATGTTGATACCAAATTTCTTAGCGGCAGACTTGATTCGCGATTTGATTCGCTTCAATTGCGCCGCAGTGTAAAGGCCAGCGTTGTCTGCCTGATTGATGTAAGACCACGCAGCGCGAGCATGTTTGGCTGTGTCAATCGGGTAACGCTTTTTCTTGTCAGCCTGATAACCGGGGTCGGCGTATTGAACGTCACCGTAAGGCTTTGCTGCATCTTTCTCAAAGATTGCCTCAAGCGCAGACTGAACTGCGTTCTCAACGGCATCAGCAATAATTTGCTCGTCGTGTGCAGATTCAATAACTTGCACTTCTGAAACAGATTCAAAAATCAACGATGTGTCTGAATTTGCCGACTCGGCAAGACTTGCATTAATAATTTCGGCACCGTCAACGCCGGGGCTGTGAGTGAAATCAATGCCGTTAATGCCAAGGTCATCGGCGGTCACAGCCTCTTTGCCATCATCGGTAGTCACCGTGTCAACATTTCCGAGCCACTGGCCGCGAATGGAAACGCCCTTGATAAAACCACCGACTGCGAGGTTGGCGATATCGCGACCATGCGAAGTATTCGCAATGTCTGCTTCAAAACCAGCCGAACCATCGGGCAGTTGATAAACGTTAGTTACGCGACCGACAGTGGACAGTGCATCGTCATCAAAGGCGGCTCCGTGACTTGTTGCCATGTTGATAGGAAGGCCAGAGTTACCCTTAAGGGCCTCTTGCATCCTTTCAACAGCCTTGCCAATGTTTTCCTTGGTGTACAAGCGACGGTTCTTGGAAATGCCGGGACGAAGAAAAATACCACGGACGGTTGCAGCCTTTGTAGAATTCATGCTTTCAACAGTCTCCTGAGATTCTTTGGCTTCTAACTTCTTCATAATTCCATTGACCCAAGAGCGTCCAGCATCTCCACCCCAACCGAGCCACGCAATGTAGCCAGCAGAAGGATTGGATTGATTAGCCCAGTCTTTACCCTTTTTGTCAACTTCGTGACGGGCAAAGTATGAGTGCATGCGCTTAATGGTGTCGGCTGAAATATTCTTGCCACCCGACAAATCCCTAGCACGAGCAACGCCAACGGCGGTCATACCGCGATTGTGTTCCTTGCGCAACTCAAGTGAACGAGCAGCGTTTTTCCGAACTTGTTCTGGTGGTGAAAAAGAATCTGCCATAATGAGTAATTACCTTGGGGTATAACGCTTGCCGTGATGCTTCCAGTGTTTAACCTGCTTGAAGCGGTGCTGGCGTTTTGTCAATCTGTGTTTAAATTTGTGAGTTCTTGCAGAACCCCACGCTGTTCTTCCAAGGTAACGCCCCGGAGCAACACGCGCAACAAATCGTTTGTTTACACCAAGAATACGAGGTTTTTTAATTCTTCCCTTGGCGTTATACCGCACAACGCGAGAACCCAATGGTCGGGTTCTGTAGTTGTTAATGTCTCGCATCCTGTAAACGCGTTCTGCCGCAGCAGTCCCTCTGGACTTTGCAGTTGACTTACGCAAACCATGATAAGGCGTTGACTTTGTGTGTCGCATTTGACCACGAGCCAAACGCGCTCTAATCAAGTTTTCGCGCTCTGCCCGTATCTGAGCCGCTGTTTGCTGTCCCCTAGGGTGTGCTTTATGCATTGCATAAGCACCAGCGCGACCTAAATAGTTAGCCAATTTGCTTTTTAATGAGCGCAGCAGCCTTGGCAGCAGTCACACCGCCAAATGGAGTGTTTTGCAACGTGCCGTTAGGAAGTTGAATCGTGTCACCCATAGGTTGCTCTTCGGGAACAGTTTCTTCACTCATCTTCGCTCTCTTCGACTGATTCGCTGCTAGAAGATGACTGCGTTTTCTTTGCAGTCACTACTTGACCGGCCTTTGACTTTGTGGGGTCAGGGTTTTTGCTGGTCTTGTTAGAAACGTTGGGCGAAGGTGCCGTGTTCGGAGGCTGCATAGCGTTCTTGGTCTGTGCAGTTGCCTGAACTGCCGCAAGGTTGGCAGTTGACAAGTCCTTCAGGTCTGACCAAAGAACCATGTTCTGTCGGTCAATAAGCACCGCATCATCGCCACCATCGACAGGCGGCTCGCCAATGTCAGCACGAGCGCGGTTAAGGGTCCACGAACCATTGCGGATGCGCTGGTCGCGAATCATCTCAATAACTTCGTCATCTCGCCAGTCAACAACGCCAAACTTCAAATGCCAGTCCTTGACACCGTATGCTTGGTAAAGCAGCGCAAACGAAAACTTTTCAAGAACAATCTCTTGGATAGGGCCGCAGGTGTTCACTCGGAACGTCTTGTCCTGCTGGGTTCCAGTTCCACCGCCAAGGTTTCCTGCTTCGATAACGCCGACCTTTGAAGGTGGCACACCGTAGCCGGAAAGAATCTCATCACGACGCTGTTGAAGGGTATTCAGCCAGTTGTTAATCTGGTTAGTTCCCATTTCAGTAACGACAGCGCCACCCTTTGTCTCAAAAAGGTTGCCAATGTTACGAGCGCCGAGGTTGCGAATAGCGTATTGCTGCTGCAAGCGCTTCATCTCGGATTCTGGCAAGGCCAGCGGCCAGTCAACGTGTGCCCTCAACGGGTCTCCACGCTTCATGGTTTCCTTGATAAGCGCCGCTGTGAACAACCATGAGGTAATTGGCAGAATGTTTTTTTGCGTCGGGGAAACGCCGTACAGCGTGTCTCCGGGCGAATCAAACTTAACATGAATAACTTCATTGGGCTTAAAACGAGCAGTGCGGTTTGTGGGCGTACGCTGAACGTACCCCTTGATAACGCCATGCTCGTCGGCCAAGACAGTCATCGTGGTCGGGTCAAGCGGGTAAAGGGCAACAGGCTCGCCCATAACCCAAACAACTTCAGTGAACGAATCGCCAAAGATGAGCAGGTCGGTAATGACCGTACGCATCAATTGTCGAATGTCATCACTTGGGTTGACATAACTCAGAAGTTCTTGAACCTTCTTAACCTCCGAGGTTGCCTCCGGTGGTTTTTCAAGTCCATAAGACGTGGTGTTGTAAATAACCTCAAGGCCACCTGCTGTGCAGGTGCGCGCAATGGTGTCAATCGAAGCAGAGGACCAAGGGCAAGCAAGGTAAGCCTGAAGCAACTGCCCCATAAATGTAGGGCGGTCAATGGTGCCAGCAGTAACGTTTTGACCGGGGTTAACTTCAGAGGAACCGCCAATTGGGATTCCGGTTCCATAACCAGAACGCTTTGGCGAAGTCTTTTGCCGACCTTCTTCAATTGAGTTGGCGTTGTTGTACGCCTCCTCAAGAACCCCTCTAAAAGATGTAATAGCCACTTGGTTATCCTTTTTAGAAGGGGGACATTCCGAAGCCCCCAACAACAAACTTACCACCCATTAGGGGCAAATCATTCACAGGTTCTTGATGGCTCGTTTCTTGGACTTCAACCATTGAGGATGGCAGAGAAACCTTAAACGCAGGTTCCACGTCATAGATGATAGGACGGGCGTACGTTCCGACCGCCATGCACACATAGCGCAATGCGTCAGGAATGTGGTCATCCACATTTTTCGTTTCCGCATCGTCGGGCTTAACCGCACTTCTTGGAAGCGAAGGAATCGTTTCGATGAACATTGGGCACTTGTCCTCAAACACATGAAGCATTGGGCAAGTCTTTAAGCCCTCAGCCCTGTGAATGTCACAAGCCGGTCCATCGTTCAAAAATTGGTGGACTCGCGACCAGCCGTTAATCCGGTCATTGTCGGCTGGCGTAATGCCACAACCTTCAAGACCGTAAATGTCCGCAATGGACATTGGCGTACCACGATGACCCCACATAGAAGGGTCAGCGACACGAATAACTTCTGGTTCGCCAGCGTTACGTTCAGCCTCAAGAATTAACTGAGCCTGTTCGTTAGCGTTGATTTTGGTGGCATAGATTTCTCTATACGCCCAAACACGAGTGTCTTGGTCCACAGCAACCCACACGCAGGCATAGGGGGCAGCATAGCCATAGTCAATACCAGCGTAGCGTTGCCATTCTTTCGGGATGGGAAAAGAACGCACAACATGCTTATTGTATGACCATTGCTCAAAGAACTGACCAACCATTGCGTCCCAGTCACCGTCACGCATCGCTGCACGACGCTGAGGGTCGGGAATGGAGTTCAGAATCTTGTCGTAGTCTTCGTTAACATGCGGGTTATCGGTTGACTTGGCTGGAATGAAAGCGACCAAACGGCCATTCTCATCTTCGACCACAGGCACCTTGCCGCGCTTTGTTGGGTTGACAAAGCGGTCTTTCAGGTATTTGTGCGACACGCCACCGGGGTTCGACGCGAGGCGAATCCCAATGACCGGCACAAGTTTGCTACCAGAACGAAGACGCTCTTCAATCTGCTGAATGACCGCTGACAGCATCAAGCCAGCCTCATCAATATAAAACGCTTGGTACTCACCACCGAGAATACGGCTGGCGTCTACAAGGTTTTCAGCATATGAAAAGTTAATCAGTGAGCCGTTAGGAAACTTCAACACTTTATTGGTTGAGTTCCAGCGGGCACCAAGGGCTTGAGCATAATCGCACTTGGCAAGTTCGGCAAGAAAAGACTCTTCCAACTCACCATAGGTGCGTCGGAAACAACCAATCTTCATACCGGGATAGTTGGCTGCGTTATGAATGGCATCCATCGTCAAAGCACGACTTTTACCACCACCGGCAGCACCACCGTAGAAAATAGCGTCGGTGCGTTTTGCAGAGGCTTCGTGGAACACTTTTTGACGGTCAGTAGGTTGGTAACCTAAAATGCCAAAGGCATCAACAGACGGTGGAACAACCGCGTCCGAAATAAACTTACCAAAGTTTGTTGCCACTTACTTCACCCAATAGTAAATTGACCAAGAGAGCAAAATAGGCATTGCAAAAACCACAAAACAACTAATGGAAGCGTAAAGACCAGACAGCATCTTGAGGTATTGAATCTGCGAAGCCTCTTTCTGCAAGAGCAACGCATTGTTCAAATCAATAAGCCCCATAATTTTGTCGTATTGCTCGTTACCGAGAAACTTGCGGGCGTTAACTTCGTTCTCGCCAACAAGCCCACCAAGGCTGCTTACAATATCTTCAAACCGGCTGTCGAATTCGTCTTCGCTTGGCATATTGTTCCTTAAAAGAAAAACCCTTCGGTTTCTCCATCGCTCATTAAGCGACGTATAAACTCGTCGTGTGCCTCCCATTGGAGGTCAACCGGAAGTTTTCTAAGGATTGAAATTTGCCACGCTTCAAAACCGAGGGTCACTAATTCCTCTTCGGTCGGAGCGCAATTCTTCCTAGTATATTCCATATCTTACACGACATTTCTATATTGTCAAATGTTTACTGGGTTCGCTGACCCGGTGGACGTTCCTTTACAAGAATCTTTCCATCTGATGATGTAAGTTCATGTTTGTATGCTTTCCAACGAAATCGGTCGGGCGCTCCTGCTTCAACCCATTCGATTTGGCAGTTCATACACATACCCGACTTAATGGCAGGCAAAACAAGGCAGATTTCACAGGGGTTGCTTGTCTGGCGAACCTTTTTACGCTCAACCCCGCGCTTTAAAAAATCAATGGACACCACAGCGGCTCGCAAAAACTTTTCGGCCTCAAGGATTTGAAGTTCGATTTCCAAAACCTTTTCCCGTACGGGGTCGCTAAGGTTTCGACCCTCAAGACGGGCAATCACGGAACGCTCAACAATGGAAGAACCGTTCTGCCCGTTGGAACGAGAATTGAAATCTGAAGATTGCGAAACTTCGTACGGATTGACCACGATGACATCCCGACGAACAAAATCTTCCAAGTCTTCGACTTTGATTTCTGCAAGAAGATTGTTGAGAGAATCAACGCTTGCAACCATGCGCTTCAGCCGTTGTTGGCTACGACGATTAAGTTTTTTAGTCATTGGACTTTTCCTCTTTCCGCACCTTGTCGTATGCAAGAAGCAAGGGAATAAACTGGTCTAACTCCATAGTGACGTACGACTTGCGAGCATGCTTGCCACGACGCTTGTGCACAACTGCCGCCAAAAGGCCAGCGCGCTCACCGGAGCGATTTGCTTGCTCAACCCATTCAGCCAATTCCATCTTGCGATGGTTTTTGCACTCAAGCACAACCGGAACGTTTTTAATGTCTCCAAGGGGAGAGTTTAAAATGTTGCGAATTGCTTCAGGAAAACCAAGTTCCATCAAAACTTTAACAACAGCAGTCTCAAATGCAGTACCGACTGCTCTAGTCTTGCCCATAGTAAGCCTCTTCGCCACATGATGAACACGGGCCAATAACTGTGGTTTCTAAACCACACTTGTAGCACAAACGACCCGGAGCGTTTGGAGGATTGCGCTTTAAGAAATTGTCAACCCTGTCATTAGTCATTTTGCTGCTCCTTGTAAAGAATAAGTGCAATCACAGCGTAGTTGGCAAGGTCAATGAGTGAATCCTCAACCGATTCGTTGGAAAGTTGACCGCCTTGAGCAGCCTTCTGCAACCGCTTCATTTTGTCCTGAGCGCGCATCAACGTACCGACCCAGCCGGGAATACCAAAGGCTTCAGAAGCACGAACGTTGGAAAACGGGTCGTTGTCCAAACCGTAATCGTTTTGTTTCTTAGCATGAAGTCTGCACATTTCGACGGTGAGGCCAAAGAAACGCTTGTCTCCGCCCTCAGTGTGGTTGTAGTGCGTCAAAAGGGGAATGAGGCCATCATTGCCCCAAGGGTCGTAAAAAAAAACTTTCAGGCCAAGCATCTCTGCCATTGAAACTTCGGTGTTTGCTCCAACTGACTTTTCCCAACCGGGCAACATGGCAATTGCTTGACAATCAAGCAGCGCCAAAATGTCACGACGAAATGCTTGTTGAATTTTTTCAACGCTTATTTCTTCGTTGGGATTAAAACCTTCAACAATGTCAGTTTCGGCTGGGCAAAAAACTTTGTGACCTGCGGCCTTCAACGTATTGCGCGCTTTGTCAAAGGCTGGGAAGTTGTACTGCGGGTATCCGCGCATTGGTCCGGCAAGGTAAATTTTCACTTCAGTTCCTCCAAGAAACTTTTCAAACCATCACGCAAAACATAGAACGGCCACTTGAGCGAATCTAAAATCATTAAAGCAAACATGTTCTTGTAAGAAGGGGCTTCAACGCCTTTGACGCGAAAATCTTTGACTGTCTTGTCAACAATGTACCAATAGCGCAAAAAACACAGTAATGCCACTGCTGCGTAAACTGCAATTACCCACCAATACCAAGTCATTTCATGTTCCTCCGAAGTTTATACAAACTATAGGCGCTGTAAATGCAATAAGTCAAGCCTTTAAAGATTACCCGAAAGTTCTTTTTGGTATGCAGCCACAGTTGTCCATGCAAGCGACAAACGCTCTTGTAGCCAATCAACATCCAAAACTAAATCGTTCAACAAACCTTCAATGATTGGATTGAGGTTGTCCAAACCATACAAAATGTTAAGACGCGACATGATGGCATCAAGTCTGGCTTGTTCACTGACACTCATCATTGCACTAACCGTTTTTCCTTTGTAGCAGAATTTTGTGCTTTTATTATTCTTAATATTGTTATATATATCGGCTGGCAACTGGTTGCCACCCCCCCCTATAGCAAATTTCTGCTATCGGAGTTGTTTCCATCGTAGTCAAGAGGGGCAACAGTTAAACAATTGACTACTCATAGTTACAAGTGCTACACTTTCTGCACAGACGGATTTATTCGGGAACCAAGGAGAAACACATGTCAAATGCATCTACCTACATGGCAATTGCCGCTAGTTGGATTGGAAGCGCCGGAGCAGTTGTTACCGGTTTTTTGAAGCAGGCCAAGAAGGCCGAGGCGCGGTTTGCACAATACGCTGCGACCATTGAGCGAGATGTAAACTCCATCTTGACGGAAATCAGTTCGGTTCAGGCTTCCATTCTCGCTCTCACGCCGACCCCCAAGCCTGCTGCCGCAGCCAAGGCCCCGGTTAAGCGCGTTGCCGATGCTTCTAAGCCTTCGCGGCGAGCAGGGCGGTAAATCGTAGCAGGGTGGGCCAACGGTACGCCACTGGCCTCATAAGCCAGAGATGCGAGTTCAATTCTCGCCCCTGCCACCATTTTTCGGGGTAGCACAATTGGCAGTGCAAGTGACTGTTAATCACTGGGTTGCAGGTTCGAGTCCTGCCCCCGAAGCAAGGAGAAATCGTGAAAGGTTGCAGCACCTACAAATTAGACACAGGCAGGCGCTATGACTGCTGCATCAACTGTCATTTAGAAGAAGATTGTTTTGTGGATGTAGAGTTCAATGAAGAACACTACACAGTCTGCTGCCATGTACGCATGCCGGAATAACTCAGTAGGTAGAGTGTCTGTTTTGTAATCAGAATGTCGTGGGTTCGATTCCTGCTTCCGGCACTGGTCAAATAATTTTTAAAAATGGGGTACCCCCAAAAAAGGAGAAACAATGACCTTTGAAGAATGGCTCCAGTACGGCATCGCCAATGACTTTGTTTCTCAATCTTTCTGCCTGACGCACGATGGTTTCCCTATGGCCGAGACAGAAAACGAACTGTGGGAAGAGGGCATGGACCTCTGCGCCGTTGGTGTCCGCTTTGGCAACATTGAAGAATGGGAACAGCAGGCACGATTCCTGAAACGTCACTAACCGGGTTAACATTTTAAGTTAACAAAAAACCCCCTACCCGAACCGGGAGGGGGCTTCTTCTTGCCGGGATACCCCCAAAAGGGGTAAATATAACTACTCTGATGGCTCCAAAACTTCGGCCTCACCGTTGAACTCATCAACCATCTTCTGATGGAGTTCCTCTGCCAAATCCTGCGCTGCCTCTAAGGTTGGCAGGTAGGCAAGGTCAACAAACGCTGTCTTATCAGCGTCATCGGTAATGCCCTCAATGGCTAATGAGTACGGAGCGTTCTCGCTCTCCTCAATAAAGGTAATCTCCCACGGGAAGCAGTACCAAAAATCCACACCGTCAATAACTTCGTGTTCCCACTGTAGCATTAGTCAACTTCTTTCTCTTCGGGGACGCATGCTTGAATAGTATAGCGATGAGGGCAAACCTTGATAATCAAATCGCCCACCTTTGCTTTGCCTTCTGTCTTGGGGCTGTAAATGGCAATCACAGGGTCGCTGTAGCGGGGATAACCATCACTGTTTTTAGAAATGCAGTAAGTGGCAGTGAACTTGTCCCCCGGCGTGAGCCAGTTGATAAATTCCCACTCATCAAACTGTTCAGTGATGCGATAAGCCTCCACAGATTTAATGTAAGGGTCCACATAGGGCTTGCGTTCTGCCCCCGCAAAAAAATCCTTCACATCGTCCCAAGCAATGCGGTCGGCACGAGTTTCGTCCCACCACGTCTGGTCGCTGTACCAATCCTTGATAACGCTCTTGTCAACGTTTTTGAAGGTACTTTCTTCCTCAGTTTTTTCTCGCAAAAAATTTTGGGAGGGGGCATCTTGCTTTTCAGCGAATTGCTTCGTCCCGACCCACTTGCGGAAGCCCTCTGAGTGGCGCTCAGGCTCCTCTGTAGGCTCCTCTACGCCCGTCAAGACCTCTGGTATGCCATTGACCGGGATAATCTGGTACACGTCAGCAAAACGCTGTGGCGTGTAAATCTTGAGGTAGTCCCCGTCCCAGACGATGTAGTCTCCAAGCGCAAGCACTTGAGTAGTAGTAAACCCGTACTCATCTCGCTGTTCAAACTCATAAATGTTCTCGTCGGCATAGAATTGCCACTCAACCCCGGAGTTGAGGAACATCTCGTCAATGAGTTTCTTGACCCCCTTGACGTAGAAATGGGCTTCGATTTGTTGACCTGTGTATTTGTTGCGATAGTTCTTGTTCATGCGTGTTAGTATAGCGTTGTATCTCTGCCTGTGTCTAGGGTTTGAACAAATGTTCGTATAAGGGAAGGTGAAAATGAACGCGTGTGGGCACCGTCCCCATTGTTGCGTATTCCGGCTCTGTTGCGTTGCGTGATGACGGTGGCTACTATTGCCCGTAGGGCAACTCCGCCCGATTAGCGAAAGAGGTAGCCATCATGGCTAAGCATTCCTGTAGTACCCCCGCCGGCGGCGATAGCAACGCCCG
>Ga0214164_1000195_pt1 | contig 41490 bp, 36 predicted proteins | sample TroBogepilimnion_13_FD_153003 | JGI IMG/M metagenome (GOLD analysis project Ga0214164, IMG submission 153003) | Freshwater microbial communities from Trout Bog Lake, WI - Practice 03JUN2009 epilimnion v4 | ecosystem: Environmental > Aquatic > Freshwater > Lake > Epilimnion/Euphotic zone ... | reverse complement strand
TTCACTGTCAGTTTATGTGCCCTCAGCCAGGGGTTATAAATCTTCAGCATTTTATAGGTAGAGCCATTCTCTTTGGCAAAATCATTGAGGTTATCAATAGTTTTATCCACTTCAATCGTTTTTGATTTCAGCGGCTGATATTCTTCTGAGGCTTCAATCATCATACCAAACAGCTTGGGATGCGAAATGATGTATTTCAAAGCCAGTATACGGAAAACATAACGGTTGGTTTCATCGGGAAAGATCATGTCGTAATAATTCTTCGATTCCTGAAAGTCAACCTGGTTCTGGAAACCAGCCTGGCCACAGTTGTAAGAGGCAGCAGCAGCAGTCCAGTTGCCGAATTTGGCATAAGATGCTTTGAAGTATTTGCAGGCAGCATCCGTTGCCTTCGACGGATTAAACCGTTCATCCACCTCATCATTAATTTCAAGCCCGTAGGCAGGCCCGGTATCTTTCATAAACTGCCAGAAACTTGCAGCGCCAACAGCCGAGAGTGCATTTTGCTGCAGCGAACTTTCGGCAATGCATACATACTTAAAATCATCGGGCACATCATTGGCTTTAAGCCTTTCTTCAATAATAGGGAAATACCTGCCGCTCTGTTTCAATATCAGCAGGTCGCTGCCATGCAGGTAGGCATTTACCAGCAACTCGCGGTCCAGCTTTTCGTGGATATCCGGTCGGTCGAGAGGGACGGGTTCCCCACAAAAATCCAATGTGGCAGGCACTTGGGGTGCATACCATTTATATTGCGGATACCCGTCGGGGCTTACTTCTACAGGGGTCAATGTTGAATCCACTTTTTTGGAGGCAAGGCCGGTGATTAACACTGCACCCAATACAACGCCAATCAACAGGTAAACAACAGAACGGTATTTTGTGATCATTAAGAATCTTTACCCCATAAATTTAGTGATTATTGCAAACTATTCAGAGCAGGATCAAATTATTTCTGCATTCTGATAAATTTGGACCTGGGGTAATGCAAAAAAAATGCTCCACCGGAAGCTAACCATCTTTCGCACAAGTGGTCAGCCCCAGGGAGCAATTAATTAATTTAACCTGCTGCTAATTACTTAGCTGCAGTTATTACCGGATTGTTCAGCATCTGAAACAGTTCATCCAGTTTAGGCTCCAGTATAATCTCAGTGCGGCGGTTTTGTGCCCTGCCTTCTGGAGTATCATTTGAGCCTAGCGGAACATAAGAACTCCGGCCACTTGCAGTCAGTTTTACGGGTGTTACACTATATTCATCAATCAATACATGCGCTATAGATGTGGCCCTTGCAGTGCTCAAAGCCCAGTTGTCGGGAAATTGGGTAGTATGTATTGGTTTGTTATCGGTATGTCCTTCTATATCTATGTTTATATCAGAGTTGGTATTGAGCACGCTGGCTACTTTTGCCAGGGCTTCTTTACCACGCGGGTTTACAGCCGCGCTGCCGCTAGGGAATAATAAAGCTTCCTGCATACTGATGTATACCCGCCCGTCTTTCATGGTTACGCTCAGCTCATCGTTGTTGAAACCAATCAGTGCATCCGATACTTTTTTCTTCAGATCTGCAACTGCTTTCTGCTGCTGGTCAATGAATCCCTGAAGCTGTGCCATCCGTGCGCGTTGTGCGGCTACCTGCTCCTTGGTCATATTCAGCTCGCTGTTGCTGCGGCTCAGTGCATCGCTGGTCCGGTTCAGTTCGTTGTTGGCGTTTGTATTGGCATTACCCATTGCGCCCAGCCGGTTGTGCAACCAGCTCACCGAGTCTTCTAGACTGTTTACATGCGCATTGAGCGCCATGTTGTCATTATGCTCCTTGGCTTCCCTGCTCCGGGATAACTCAAACCTGCGGTTGGATACGCAGGAATTCAAAAATAATGCAGCCATCAAAAGGCATGCTACGGAAGTAATCGTTCTTTTCATAATCCTAACATTTTACCAAAGCTATCCCTTGTATTGCTGGTAAAATGTTAGGAAAAAGCGCTTTAACTTATAGAATGGAACGATTTAACTTATAAGATGTAAGTACCTACTTCTTTCCTCCGTTCAGTAAAGACATCAGTTCATCCAACTTCGGCTCCAGTATAATCTCTGTGCGGCGGTTCTTGCCTCTGCCTTCGGGTGTGCTGTTGGGCGCTACCGGATCAAACCTGCTGCGGCCACTGGCGATCAGTTTTGTAGGGTTTACATTATAATCATCTATCAGCACATGGGCGATTGATGTGGCCCTTGCGGTGCTCAGCGCCCAGTTGTCGGCAAATGATTTGTTGTGAATAGGCAGGCTGTCGGTGTGGCCTTCTATATCTATATTGATGTCGGCGTTGGTATTGAGCACTTCAGCCACTTTCGACAGGGCTTCTTTACCTTTAGGGTTTACATCGGCGCTGGCAGATGGAAATAACAGGCCCTCCTGCATACTGATGTATACCTTACCGTTCTTCTGGGTCACGGTCAGTTCGCTGCTGTTAAAGCCATTGAGCGCATCTGCTATTTTCTTCCTCAGCGCTTCAGTAGCTTTTTGCTGCTGGTCTATAAGCGCCTGTAGTTGCTCCAGTCTTTTGCGTTGCTCGGCTATCTGTTTTTGCGTACTGCTCAGCTCTTTAGCCGTATTTTCTTTTTCATTGCCTACGGTGCTCAACTTGGTATTCAGTTCATTGATATTATCTTCCAGGGTATTAATGCTATCCTGCAGTTCTTCTACTTGATGGTTAAGGGCAAGGTTGCGGCCATTAAGGTCTTTAATGCTGGCAGTTTGTTCTCTTACATTACCATTCAGCTTGTTGTTCTGCTCATTAAGTAAGGCCAGTTTATTGGCCAGCGCCACTGCATTGTCGTGTTCTTTATTGGCTCTGGCAGTCTCTGCATCAAATTTCTTTTTGGAAACAATGCAGGAAGAAAACAGGAATGTGGTAATAAAAAGGCAGGCAAATAATCTGATTATTCTTTTCATTTTGAAAAATTAGAGATACTCTTGAATAATTGCTCAAAACTACAAACAAATTAAGTCAGCTACGTCTCCGGTTTCAATTTCTTAAGAAAAAATTATCATCAAAAACACCATAAAGAAGGATGCAAAAGATTATCTGAAGTCAGGAATAATATGCTGAGAACTTGCTTTAGTTGCGAAAAAGAGTCATAATAATTATCTGTGTCCAAACAGATTGATATGATAATCAACAGGAAACCTCATGTTCTAAAGAACAGCTTTAACAGACTATGCTCTTTTATAAGTCATGATCTGCTTCAGCTATCTCCTTTGCAAAAATTTAGTTTCTAATTTAATGACAAGGTTTTACAAAACTTATTTTATAACTGTAGAAACTTGCTTAGTCATTAACTTTGCTCAATGGCCGAAATTTATCCATTATCCGAAGGTGTCTTTACTGTTGGGCATGATAAGCAGTTTATGCCATTCAGCCTGACTGAAGACCATTTGAACGACAGGCCTGTGGGCTCATTGCTGGTTGAAGTTCAGCCATTTCTTGTTGTTACCCACAAAGACCTGATCGTATTCGACACCGGGCTGGGATTCAGCAATAATGATGGGATATTGCAAATACACGATAATATCAGGGAGCAGGGTTACGAGCCTGCTTCAGTAACCAAAGTATTGCTATCGCATCTGCACAAAGACCATGCTGGTTGCCTGGTCTTTAAAGATGATAGGGGATTGGAGCATCCCACATTTCCCAATGCAGATTATTATATCTACAGGCCTGAAGCTGATTATGCATTGAAAACTGGTTTCCCTTCTTATATAATTGAAGATATTGAACCATTGTTGGGTACCGGGCAGGTTAAATGGCTGGATGGTGAGGTAGGCTTAATTGATGGTTATATTCGTTTCATGCATTCCGGAGGCCATTGCCCGGAGCATGTGGTGTACCTTATAAATGATGGTAACGACAAGGTGTTTTATGGTGGAGATGAGGCGCCACAGCTAAAGCAGATGAAAATGAAGTATGTGGCCAAGTATGATTACGACGGACGGAAAGCAATGGCATTGCGGGAACAATATGCCGAGCAGGGCAGGGCAGAGGGGTGGCAGTTTCTGTTTTACCACGATGTGAAAAGTCCGGTGGGAAAACTTTAGAATATCATTTTCAACTAAATGGGAAATCTAAATCAACTTATGCTTTATTCTCCTCCGCGGTTATCATGGTTGGGATCCATGTGATGGAAGAACTCTTTTTTATCAGCCTTGCATTCTTTTTTGTCTGCTTTCGACTGCTTCTTCATTGCCCGGTAGGGCTGATCATGAAACATCTTTTTTTTGATCTTGCAGTCTTTCTTGCATGATTTCATTTCTTTCTTCATCGCTATTTTGCAGTGTTCGCCCTGAGCGTAAACTCCTGGCGTTGCAATAAAAATTAACACGAACAAGACAGCAATAAAATAAAGGTGTTTCATTATATCCGGTTTTTGGGAGCAAGATAAAGAATAAATTATTCTTCTCCTAGTTTCTGAATTGAATTCAGCAATACATAAATCTTCCGCCAGGTAATGGATACCAGGCTGATTTACCAGGAGCAATGAAAAAATACACAGTAGATCCTTGCGGGTCAGTTATTATTATCCTGCTTTATTGTTTTCTTTTCCACCTGTTTTTCTTTTTTCGTGCAGGTTAATGGCATACCGGTCATAAATTTTTTTACCTTCTTTTTATGAGCAGGTATTACCCTTTGGTTTTCTTTTTTAATTGATCCGGATACAGCCTGAGCGACGGATGTGGGAGAATACAAAAATACGATAGCTGTAAAAAAGACCAGGGTAATATATTTCATATTTTATGTTTAGCGTATAATATTCTAAACAAAAGGCCATGATTTAACTGATTGTGGTTGGTTATCAACTGATAGTAATCATGTGCAAGCTTTACGTTAAATTGCAAATAAAAAGCCGCTGCATTGGTATGCAACGGCTTTTTAAAAAATATTGAATCAGCTTATTTCTTTTCTGCTTCTTTCACGTTCTTCTTTACTTCTTTTTTTTCTGCTTTTTCTGTTTTCTTTGCTTCTTTTTTCTCCTTGCCTTTAAATTCTTTCTTTTCAACCTTTTTCTCTTTTTTGTCAGCCTTCATTTCTTTCTTTTCAGATTTTGGGCCAGTCTGTGCAAGGATGGTGGTTGTACCAGTGATACCTGCAAATAATAATGCAATCAGAATAAATTTTTTCATCATTTTATAATTTAATGGCAAAAGTAGGTGGATTATTTTATAAAGCATGTTAAATCTTCTACTGTGCAATTTGTTTTTTCAGAAACCAAAATGAATTTATCTTTGCTCCATAGCTATGTTTAAAGGTTTTATTCTGTTTATTGCACTGATTTCCGGTGTTCTATCCGCTGATTTTTCATCTGCCCAGGAATGCAATCCTGCCGGCAGCGGTTTGGGTATTGAAGCGAATATACTGACCGGGAAGATCATTAAACATGAGAAAAAATTTACTGCGCCTATTCCCGCCTTGTCCAACGCTTTTGACCTTAATTTCAGCAGCACAACTTTTGGTAAGCAGGAATGGCAACAACGGCGCAATTTCCCGGTATGGGGAGTGGGTATTACTTATACAGGTTATGGCAACAATTCGGTTTTCGGCCATTGCCTGGGCGTTTACCCCGATTTGCAAATGCGGATTATACGCTGGAAATACCTGGAATGGACTTTCCGGTTCGGTGATGGGATAGCCTATGTGACCAAAAAATACCAGAAATCAAATCCGGTTGACACCCTGAATACGGCCATTGGTACCAATATAAACGATTTTGCCATTTTTATGACCGATCTGCGGGTGCATGTAAATGAACACTGGCATCTCCAGTTCGGAGGAAATTTTACCCATATATCCAATACCGATGTGCACCAGCCCAACCTGGGTGTGAATATGGGTGGCATACATGCCGGTGTGCAATACTTTCCGGTAACCTGCAGACCTAAACCTGTATTGAGAGAACTGCCGAAACTGAAAAACCGCTGGCTGGTGGAAGCGAGACTTGGCATGGCCTGGAATGAAGCCCGAGCCAAAGACAGTGTTATTTTACCCAGCTATATTGCCACTTTCTATGCCAGTAAACGGTGGCATAATGTGAATAAATTCTTCATGGGTTTTGATTATGGCTACCATACTGATGTATATGCTTTTCTTAAGAATTATGGTGTGGAATATGGCCATGAAATGGGCCATTCGTGGGACGGAGCCGTTTTTGCCGGCAATGAATGCCTGGTAGGCCGCTTCGGGCTGGTAGCGCAATTGGGATTTTATTACCATCAGACCTGGCTGAAGTTTGACCCGTTTTATGAAAAAATAGGTACTAATATCTATATCATCAGGCAGGAGCATGGCCTGCTGAAAGAACTTTTTGTTTCGGCAATGTTATTGACCCACGAAATTGTGGCGCAGTATGGAGAGTTGGGGATGGGGGTAGGGTTTTAGTAAAATTGTTCCACACCCTTAAGGTGTGGAACAACCGGAGCAATCGGAATTTACTCTTTGATTATCCGGATAAAATTCCTTTCACCTTCCTCAGAAATCATTTCAAGAATATAGATGCCAGGAATAATTTTAATCATAGGAATGCTATTGCTAAAAGGCTCTATGTTACCATCTTGCAAAGTAATACCAGTAACACTTTCCAGCTTATAGCTTGTAACACCTGTTATTCCAGAAATGTTTAGTTCATCCTTAGCTGGATTTGGGTATACTGATGGTGCCCAGATTGAAGTTGCCTGTCTAATCCCTGTAGTGATTAAGTAAGGAGTTATGGTGCCTAAAGTTGTATGTTGCTTGAAATTTACATAAATAATAGTATCCGTAAAAGTACTTAATGTAAGCACGACAGAAGGAGTTGTATAGTATTTATAAACCTCCGGGTAAATAATATAGCTTCCATCGGCCAAACCACTAAAAGAATAGGCACCGCTCACATCTGTATATGTATAGGTGATGATATTATTAGTAATTGCATCTACAAGATATACCAGAGCATTTGGCAGAGGTGCATCGGTTGTTGTGGCTCTCCCTGCCCCGGAGACTACAAAACCACTGATAAAGCCCGTTCCTGAGGGGACTGTTCCATAGATCATATTGATGTGCATAGTGTCAGTTCCGCTAGTGTGCATTATGGAACTTGCAGAATCCCAATGAGGAGTAGATAAACCATACGTTGGAATATAACCACTACTTCCCGGTACACCACCTACTACGAAAGCTTTCACTAAATAATTACCGCTTGCTTTATCGCTGAACTCATAATACTGTGAACCCCCTGAAGTACAAGTTATCATTGAATCTACTGCAGTGATGGTACTATCAGAAGGATTAAATTGTATCAGCCATACTTTAGTTGAACCAACTCCGGATGGAGATAGATAACCTGAGATTCGGTTACCATCTACTACAATGCTTGCTGTATCAGAACAACCAGTTATTCCATCTGTAACCGTTGCGGTATAGGTTATTGTAGCCATCGGATTTGAAAAGGTCGTGCTACAGCTAGTACAGGTTAACCCAGATGCCGGAGACCAGGAATAAGTTGATCCGCCGCTTGCTATAAGTGTATAAGCACCACCACATGAAGGGGTAGATGTTGTTGTAATTGAGGGTAGAGGGTTTACAGTTATTATTTTAGTTGCTGCGCAACCGGCATCTGTATATGAAATGGTATCTGAGCCTGCCGAAACACCTGAAACAAGACCGGTAGGATCAATACCTGCAATTGATGGACTACTACTACTCCAAATGCCACTGCCGGTAACATCAGTTAACGGAGTAACACTTCCAACACATACACCAGATGAGCCGACAATCGCAGATGGGTATGGATTAACCGTAATATTCTTATCAACCGGACAGCCAGTAGGTAGTAGACTATAAATTATCGTTGTAGTCCCAGGGGAAATGCCTGTAACGATCCCGGAGGAAGTTCCTACAATAGCTGTTGTTGGCCCCGTTGTAACCCAAATGCCACCTGGCGTTGCATCACTGAGCGGATCAGGTGTTCCTAAACATACAATTGAAGAACCCATTATTGGTGCAGGTAATGGATTTACTGTTATTGTTTTGGTTACAAAACAGCCAGAAGATAGGGAATAAGTAATTGTTGGTGAACCTCCGGATATTCCAGTTATTAAACCAGTAAGTGAACCTACAGTAGCTTCAGTAAGACTGCTACTACTCCAAGTTCCACCGCTTGTTGCATCGCTTAATGTTGTATTTAATCCCTGGCAAATTGTTGTGCTGCCTGTGATGGATGGTGGTAAAGGGTTAACTGTTACAACAGCTTCTACTCCACAGAGAGTGGAAGTAAAATAATAAGATATTGTTACAGCACCAAGACCATAGCCGGTAGCTATCCCCGTACCAGTTCCTATATCAACAATAGCTGGAGTGTTAGTGGTCCAGGCCCCGCCAGGTGAAGCATCACTCAAAGTAGTAGTAGAGTCTATACCACATATTTCTAAGTTACCAGTAATTGGCAATGGAATGGGTGAAGGATTAACCGTAAGAGCCCTTATCGCATATGCTGTACCAACTGTATAGGAAATGGTTACAACTCCGCCAGAAAGGCCAGATATTAATCCTGTTGATGAACCAATTGATGCTATTGTTGGATTACTGCAACTCCAAACTCCGCCAGAAGTGGCATCATAAAGTGTCATCGTATTTCCAAGGCAGATAGTTCCATATCCACCGGTAATTGGAGCAATTGCTAACGATGAAAATGAAATAAGAATTGATAGCAAGGCTAAGCTTATCTGTCTCATATGTTTTGGTTTTTAGATTTTGAAAATACAAAAAAGGTTAAACAATCTGGCTTTTTATTCTTTTATAATTTTTACAATGTTTCTAACGCCACTTTCACAATTCAGCTCTAAAATGTAAATGCCCGGAGCAAATTTTCGCATTGAGATGATATTGATGGTTTGTTTAAATATTCCTTGAATGATGCATTCACCTGTTACATTCGATACCCGGTAATGAGTAGGTTCAGTGATTCCTGAAACATTTAATTCATCGGTAACCGGATTGGGATACACTTTCATATTTCCAGCAGATTGGATTATAGAAACACTTGTCGGAATTGTAACGGTTACACTGTCGCAAGCCGAATCTATACCGCATGGAGTAAAAATCGTTGCACAAACAAAATAAGTGCCAGAAGCAGTATAGGTATGTAATGGTGCAATACCCGTCCCGCTATGGCCATCACCAAAACTCCAAACAACGCTATCAAGGCCAGCCGTTGATCCAGTGTATTTAAAGCCGACAGTATGATGTGTTCCGGTATCTGTAAACGAGGCGGTGGGTGGCACAATGCAAAACACAGTATCATATTTACAAGCAGTGTTACTGCCGCACGGTGAGTAAGCTGTTCCGCAAATATGGTAAATTCCTGTGGCTGTATAGGTATGCAGTGAACTAATTCCAGAGGAAGTTGTACCATCGCCAAAATTCCAGACTACACTATCAATTGCTGTCGTTGTTCCTGTATATGTTGTGCCAATGGTAATTCGTCCTGTATCAGTAAATGCTGCTACTGGTGCAGAAATGCAAATAACAGTGTCATAGTTGCAGGCTGTATCATTGCCACAATGGGAATAGGCTATCACGCATACATGATAAGTCCCAACGGCTGAAAAGGTATGCAGCACTGGTGTTCCTGTGGCTTCCGTTCCATCACCGAATTTCCATACTATACTATCAACTCCAGAAGTTGTTCCGGTGTATGTACCACCTATTATGTGTCTGCCTGTATCCGTAAAAGATGCAACTGGAGCAGCTACACAAAGAACAGTATCATATCTACAAACCGTATCATTACCACACGGGTTGAAAGCAACCGCACAAATATGGTATGTTCCAATTGCGGTATATGTATGGGTAGCTGTCAGACCTGTATCCGTATGCCCATCACCATAAATCCATAAAACACTGTCTAACGCAGTTGTTGTACCGGTATAGGTAGCATTTATGGTATGCATACCTGTTTTTGTAAAAGCAGAAACAGGAGGCCCAACACATGGCAGAACAATATTTGTACAGTCAGAATCATGTCCGCAATCAGTATAGACCGAAACGCATAATTGAAAAGTACCAGCTACTGTATAGGTATGCAGAACGCTGGTTCCGGTTGCAGTATGCCCATCTCCAAAACTCCATACAATACTATCAATCCCTGCTGTAGTGCCTGTATATGTTGCTCCAACGGTATGGGTGCCTGTATCGGTAAAGTTGGCGGCTGGCATAGAAGTGCAGCTACAATTAACACCGTATTTCATAATAAAAAAATCGGTATTGCCACCTACAGAATGATATGCAGGTATGGGGGGAGTTCCTGCCCAGATGCTATCTTCAACATATCCGCCAACATATAGGTTGCCAACTTTATCAGAGGTAATAACATTTGCACCATTATAAAATCCATCTCCATTAATTTGTTTTATTGTTTGCAAATCACCTGTTGAATCTAATACCACTAGATAAGGGCCTTGCCCATCGCCAGGCGGTGTTACTATGCTAACGATACCATTGGTTACCAACCCCGCATAAGTACCTACTGCTGCTGTTTTTCCATTTGTTAGTAAGGTTATAGAACTGAGATAATTTACCGCAAGCGTACCGTCATAATGTTTGATCCATTTAACATGTCCATTTGTATCTGTTTTCATTATTATGGAAATGTCTTCAAAGCCAGATGCAGAAACGGAATCGCTATTAAATGAAAAAGTCGGTGGACCTGATATTGGTTGAGCTCCACCACAAAAAATTAAATTTTTGTTGTTATCCATAACAACGCCTGAGAGACCGTCATCATCACCATGACCGCAAAAATACCTCCAGAGCAGGTTCCTGCTGGCATCAAAAGCTGCTGCATAAAAAGTGTCAGTAAGAAACCCGCCATAAATAAACTGGTTTATCTCCCCAGAAACATATAACTTATTCGTTACTGGATCAATTACAGCACTATTTAACTCCCATTCTGAATCTAAGTCTAATCTTACTTGACTTACTAGAGTACCGGCTGTGTTATAAACAAGATCATAAGTGCCACCAATGCTTGTGACAGTCGGTGTAATATGCACACCAGATCGCATATAGTTGAAATAATGTGCATTACTTGCTGCATCCAGTGTAAGAAAATCACCAATATATCCAACCCCCTCATAAGTTACCAAACTATTATCACCAACATACCGCAACCAATTAAAATGTCCCGTAGTATCAAATTGAATTAGGCTTGCTGACTGATAGGTCCAAGTAGGGGTAGTGGTGTCGTAACCAATATGTAAATGGGTGCCTAAATTTGCAAAATATCCTGACACATAAATATGCCCCAAGCTGTCTGCAACAATTCCCGTAGGCCGGCAATCTCCATCGTCGGATGCAATCAGTTTTGCCCAACGCATAACGCCATTACAAGTGTAGCTGGTAATTATTGTATTTGGGTATGTGCCATAAGCACTGCTTTTGTAAAAAGTATCGGCGTAGATTGGATAATTGCCAACAATGCTGAGTGCATAAATATTGCCATTAGGGTCGGTACATATATACTTTGTTTGTTCCCATTCATTTGAAGGGTCTGTGCTAAAATCCTGGGCTGTACCACCGCCAGTTGCCCAATTAAATTGTTGGGCATTAGCAGAAAAAAAGCAAAATAGAAATAAGATAGAGTTTAATAAAATCCGCTTCATGGATTGAATTTTTATAAAGGTATTGAAATTATTTCAATAACAAAAAGGGTAGAGATTGAATTTGATATATAGTTCATTTGTCAATAAAACATATCTTGTCACAAGTTCTTTAAAGTTGTTCCACACCTTCAAGGTGTGGAACAACTAAGCAACTATGGAATCAGCAATTTTTATTATCATTGTATTCAATGGCCAATTCCACAACCGGATCACAGATAAATGCACTTACAGCAACAAGGGCAGTGGCGGCTATATTGGTATTTATCCATCATTTTGGCACAGGCGTTTTTCCTTTCAATAAAGCAGTCTATTTTTTCAGCAGTGGCAATATAGCAGTTGGTTACTTTTTTGTGTTATCGGGTTTCGTGCTGTATATATCCTACAGCAATAAGGATATCAGTTACAGTAGCTATATCAGGAAACGCATTGGCAGGATTGTGCCTGTTTATTGGATCGCACTGATACTGGCTATACTGGCTGGAGTTATTTATTACAATTACGAATGGCAATCATGGCAGGCTTTACGGGAACTTACTTACAGCGCATTGTTTATCCAGGCCTGGATACCTTCTTATCCTATGTGCCTCAATGGCCCCGGCTGGACCATCTCCATCGAAATGTTTTTCTACTTTATTTTCCCAATCCTGCTATTACTTCAGAAGAAAAATCTGAAAATTTTTGTAGCTCTTACTCTGGTATTGTATGCACTGGCACAGTATTTTCATCTTAAATATTATGCCGACCGGCACAGCCTGCCCGATAGTATTGTAGATACGGTGTTTTTTAACCCTGTTATGCACATCAACCAGTTTATGATTGGTATGATTGGCGCTTACCTGTTTGGAATAATGAAAAATAGGTGGAAAAATTTTGGATGGTTGCCTCTTCTCCTGTTTGCTGTTATAGTTTTTCTGATAGCTGAGCGGCCCGAAAATATCAGTTACCAGGTGGGGTTGATAGCGCCGGTATTTATGGTGTTTATTATCAGTATTGCTTTATATCAACCAAGGGTTCTGGGGTTAAAACCACTGGTTTATCTTGGCGAGATCAGTTATGGCCTGTACATATTACAGCAGCCGGTTTATAAGTTAGCCGGAAACTTTAATACGCTTCATCTGCATATTCCCCCGGATATTTTCTTCTGGCTAGCGTTATTATTATTAATTGCAATAGCTTCATTTTCTTACAACTACATTGAAGTGCCTCTGAAGCGGAAAATCACTTGTCTAAAATTGCGTTAAAACTGATCAGGATCATACCATTTAGTTTATAATAAATCACTTACTTTGCAATTCTAAAATCAAACTTTATGTCATTACATCTGGGGGATTCAGTTCCCGATTTTAACGCAAAAACCACGGTCGGAGATATCAATTTTTATGATTATTTAGGCGATAGCTGGGGCGTATTGTTTTCGCATCCGGCCGACTATACGCCTGTTTGTACTACCGAACTTGGTCGCACAGCGCAGCTTAAAGATGAATTTGCAAAGCGGAATGTAAAAGTGCTGGCACTGAGCATTGACCCGCTGGACAAACATCAGGGCTGGGTAAAAGACATTAATGAAACGCAGCATACTCATGTGGAGTTTCCGATCATAGCCGATGCCGACCGCAATGTGGCCACCTTATATGACATGATACACCCCAATGCTTCAATGACAGCTACGGTAAGGTCATTATACATTATAGGGCCCGATAAAAAACTGAAATTGTACATCACTTATCCCGCCTCAACCGGCAGGAATTTTGTAGAGGTGCTCCGGGTTATTGATTCCCTGCAACTGACAGCCAATTACAGCGTTGCCACCCCGGTTGACTGGAAGCCTGGTGAAGATGTAATAGTTGTGCCTTCAATCTCAACCGAAGATGCCGAAAAGAAATTCCCTAAAGGCTTACGTATTATTAAGCCATATCTGCGCTATACGCCACAGCCGGATTTGAATTAATAAAAATTTCATAGAAAAAGAGCAAATATTATCACTTTTACTGGTATAGATTTGACCACTTTTAAAAGTTATCAAATCTTATTACCTTAGTTGTGGTTAATTTTGGCAAAGAAAATTTGCAAATTATATTGGCTTACTATTGGTTTATTACCAGATAGTGAGCCATTTTTTTTAGCTCAAATAAACAGTGGTATTTATAGTCAAAATAAATATTTAAATATTCCCTAACCTTTTTCCTTAATTATACGCCTTAATGGATAAGGAGGATAAATTTGAATCTCCGTTTTAAATATTATTTGTATTTTTATTGCATAATTATTGTCAAATGATTCATTCTATGAAACGCTTTCACCTCACCCTGATTACACTATTTATTTCATTTTGCGCAGTCGCGCAGACACCGGCTCCGATTACCGGTGTGGCTCATGTGTGTGCCGGAGGTTCATTTACCCTTGCCGATACTTCGGCCGGTGGCACCTGGTCAAGCAGTAATCCGGCTATAGCAGCTGTAAGTGCATCAGGAGTTGTGGTTGGCCTTACGGCAGGTACTGCAATTATTTCTTATACCACAGGAACCGGATATGCAACAAAAGTTATAACTGTCAATCCATTGCCCAATGTTTATGCATTAACCGGAGGCGGATCTTCATGCACGGGAGGTTCATTTCATATCGGGTTAAGTGGTTCTGATACAGGTGCATCTTATAGTTTATATAATGGTACTACAATAGTAGGAGCGCCGGTTTCAGGTACCGGTACTGCACTTGATTTTGGAGTATATACATTTTCTGGTACTTATGCAGCAGTAGCCGTTAATAATGCTTCGGGATGCTCAAGAAATATGACTGGCTCGGCATCTATTGGAACGGGTATTACCGCCTACAATATAACTGGCGGTGGTGTAATTTGTCCCGGCAGTGTAGGTGTGCATATCGGTTTAACCAGTTCTTATCCGGGAATATCTTATCAGTTGATGCGGGGGGGAACTGCGGTCGGTGGTGCCCTTGCGGGTACCGGTGCTTTTATTGATTTTGGCTTTGAGTCAACAGCTGGAACATATACAATTCTGGCTACCAATGTCACTACAACCTGTACTATGAATATGGCAGGCAGCGCAATTATTTCTGTTGGCACCACTCCTGCAATTTACAATGTAACAGGTGGTGGATCAGCATGTTCAGGTGGCCCGGGTGTGCATATAGGCCTGGATGGGTCAAATACCGGGATCAGTTATCAACTTTATACTGGCGGTATAGCAGTTGGCCTGAACATCGCAGGAACCGGGACTACAATTGATTTTGGTTTACAATCAATTCCAGGCACTTATTCCGTTATAGGTGTAAATACTGCAACGGGATGTACTGGTAATATGGCTGGTATTGCAATAATTTCTCTGGTTACCAGCACTTGTTCAGGCTTACCTGCCGCGGGCGCTGCTTCTGCTTCATCCTCTTCTTATTGCAGCGGATTGGCAGATACCTTGAAGCTGACCGGAAATTCAATCGCCTGTGGCATTTCCTATCAATGGCAATCCTCCACCGATGGCATTTCCTGGACAAATATCAGCGGCGCTACGAATACATCTAATGCCATTTTTCCGTCTGCCCCATTTTATTACCGCAATGCAGTTGCCTGCACTTCATCAGGCCTTACAGCATATTCAGGTTCTGTTTATTTGCCCCTCAGTCATGGTATATTCAATCATCATGTAACCAGATTGCTGGACACTATCTGCAATCCACCCGATTTTTACATCAGCGCATGTGGTGTATCTTCTACTTATAATGTAACTACTTTTTATGGTGACGGCTCCTTTGATAATAATGCTTTGACAACAACAGGTATTTGTCATGCCGATTGTTATCACACCTTCTCAGCCCCTGGAACCTATTCAATCAAACAGGTATTATATGATGGTTTCATTGCCCTTGATTCCATATCTTTTACCTATGAGTATATGTATTGCAGTGTAATGCCGGTTTATTTTTATTTCGATGCCAATTCCAATTGTATATTAGATTCAGGGGATCATCTTCCTGTAAAACCTATACTGGCTGAAATAGATTCGAATGGTGTTCCTGTTGATACTATCTGCACAATAGGCGGATTTTATTATTATGGACTTGGCCCGATAGGCACTATATATGGATTCAAGTTAATAACAGGATCAGATGGTTTTACTTTATCATGTCCTTCTCCCGGAATAATTTATGATACCGTTATCTCCTATTCAAGTAGTTACATACCAAAGTATATAGGACTGTCATGTAGTGGATCAGGTACACTTTTTGACCTTCATGAAAATACTTCAATAATATGTGGCAGGCATATGTCGAACGGTACTATAGTTGTTGGGAATAATTATTGTGCACCCACTCCAGCCACTGTTAGTGTAACATTTAGTCCAAAATATGAAGTTGGTTCCGGATATATTTATCCCACCCCTGCATCAGTATCCGGAAATGTAATTACCTGGAATCTTGGTAGTTTATCTTCTTCCGGAAGTACCCTATCGACAATAAATTATACTGTAAACGTACCAGGTGCATGGCTAATTCCTGGAGATACTATACAATCGAAAGTCGTTATAGGCTCTCTGCTTGGAGATGCAGATACGTTGAATAACATTAGTATCAGGATTGATACCGTAAAGTCATCTTACGACCCCAATGAGCTATCTGTGGCTCCATTGGGTAACATACTTCCGTGCACTCCTTTGCAGTACACCATCAATTTTGAAAATACCGGCAATGATACTGCTCACAATATTTCTGTGCTCGATACTCTATCGCCCAATCTTGACCCAAAAAGCCTGCGCATTGTTGCTGCTTCCTCAGCTATGAATATTGCAATACTTAAAAGCGGCGGCCTCAATATTGTCAAGTTCGATTTCCCCGGTATCAATCTGCCCGACAGCTCGCACCACAGCCAATGCGATGGTATGGTGGTATTCACTGTGAAGACATTGAACGGACTGGCTGATGGCACAACTATAGCCAATGAAGCAGGTATCTATTTTGATGATAATCCGGTGGTCATGACCAACAGTGTTGCCAACCTCACGGGCATCAGTCCTATTTCGGGCGCAGGAAGCCTTTGTGTAGCAGCCAATGCAATACTCACTGATGCTACCCCCGGTGGCACATGGAGCCTCAGCAATAGTCATGCTTTCCTGGCAGCAGCACCACAAATGGCTGTTGCCAGCAAAACAGTAATTGGTTACTCTGCTGGCACAGATACCCTGATGTATACAGTAAGCAATACCTGTGCCTCAAAAACAGTAAAACAACCCATTGTTATTAATCCGCCACCCGCTGCTATCAGTGGCAGCAACCAGGTATGTAAGGGAGCAACAACGCTGCTGGGAGATATAAATGCGGGCGGTAAATGGGTGAGCAGCAATCCTGCGGTTTCTGTGATTGATTCAATAACTGGTATTATGAGTGGTATTGCATCTGGTAATGATACCATTACTTATACACTGCTCTCAGGTTGTACCACACAAAAACTGATTACGGTAAATGCTTTGCCTGATGTTTATTCTATAACCGGCGGTGGCAGTTACTGCACCGGTGGCATAGGTGCACATATAGGCCTCAGCGGCTCCGATTCTTTACTCCATTACCAATTATATAATGGCCTTTCAGTGATAGGCAGCCCTGTTACAGCCACAGGTACAGCAATTGATTTCGGAGAATTGACTTCGGCAGGCACTTATTCAGCAGTAGCTACTAACCCTGTTACGGGTTGCAAAAGCAATATGTCGGCAACAGCTGTTATTTCTCTTCTGCCGTTACCTGCTATATATACTGTTACAAGCGGTGGCAGCTTTTGTGCCGGCGATACCGGTGTACATGTAATGCTGAGTGGCTCTGCCATTGGCATCAGTTACCAGCTTTATAATGGCACAACTATGATTGGCAGCCCGGTTACAGGGTATGGCTCTTCACTCGACTTTGGTTTGATTGCTACAGCAGGCACCTATTCTGTTACTGCAACCAATATTGCAACATCATGTGCCAGTAACATGGCTGCTGCTGCGGTTGTCAATATTAATCCTTTGCCTGCGGTCTTTACCCTTACCGGCGGGGGAAGTTATTGCGCAGGTGGTGCCGGGGCTGATGTATCATTGAGTGGCTCAAATACCGGCATCAGTTATCAGTTGTTCAATGGCAGCGCCACAGGAAGCCCGACCTCCGGTACAGGTTCGGTATTGGATTTTGGTATATTAACTGTTCCGGGTACGTATACTGCAGTTGGTACAAACCTGCTTACCGGTTGTCATAGCAGCATGACTTCCAGTGCTACTATCAACATCAATCCATTGCCTGCCGTTTATACTATAGCTGGTGGGGGTAGTCATTGTGCCGGCGATACCGGAGTTCATATTTCACTTACCGGATCTGCCACCGGAGTTAATTACCAGCTATTCTATGGTGGTGCACCGGCAGGCACAGTTTTGCCTGGTAACGGCAGTACATTGGATTTTGGCCTGCTCACTGCTGCGGGTATTTACACTGCTGCAGCTACTGATACTACACATCTATGTACAACCGGCATGACGGGTTCTGCTGTGATAGCTGTTATACCAACTGTTACACCTGCTGTAAGTATCACCAATGATGCTCCTGATTCTATCTGTTTGGGAACGTTGGTTACTTATACTGCAAGTTCTGTTAACGGAGGCCCTTCGCCATCATACCAATGGAATGTAAATGGCATTATTGCCGGTATTGGCAGTATCTATGCCTATTATCCGGTAAACGGAGATATTGTTACTGCGGTATTGACCAGCGATGCCGTTTGCCCGTTTCCGGCCTCAGTTACTACCGGAATGAGTATGGCGGTAGATTCCAGTTATAATCCGGTTGTAACAATAGTTGCCGGCAATCACGGCAAGCTGGCTATAGGCCAGGCCGATACATTTACTGCTGTAGTTACCAATGCTGGCCCTTATCCTGCATATCAATGGTCTGTTAATGGCAATACAATTACCGGAGCCACTTCTTCAGTATTTATTTACAGTGGTTTTTACGACAATGACATGGTAAATTGCGAAGTAAAAGGGAGTACACTCTGCGGCACATGGGGCACTTCCAATTCTATACAGATTCAATTGCAGAATGTCGGTATCAGGTCATTGTATGGTAATGAGTCTGTTGCACTTTACCCGAATCCCAATACCGGTGTTTTCAGCCTGAAAGGCACGATAGACTTTGCTGCTGGTGATGTATGCTCACTCTCCATCAGAGATATTATTGGTCAGAAAATTTTCCAGTCAGACATCAAGGTAGTCAATGGAATTATTAATGAAAAAATTGACCTTACAAAACTGCATCCGGCCCTGAATGGTATGTATATCCTCACACTGGTTTCTGGCAATGGCAGCCGGGAATTTAATTTTGTAATCAATAAATAATAAGCGGGAAATTTGATTTCCGGGAATTAATTGAAATGGCATAAAAATGTATTCCAGTAGAATTCCTATGTTCTGACAAATAAATTCTGGTAATATTGACTTGGTTTTCTTAAATGTTTTGTAGATTGTGGCAGGTAAACAAAACACACATACATTTTTAAAAAAAATAACGAACATGGATACTTCAAAAATGATCAAAGCATATTGCCTAAAGACAAAGGAAAAGAATGTTCCTATGCATGATGCCGTAATTACCCGCACTGCTAAAGGTGGTTATATTGCCGGCGGAAATGATGGTAAAGGAAATAAAATGGCTGCCATATTAAATGAAGTCAAAGCGCTTCAGGCAATCAAGGACGGCGTAGCTACAAAAGGCTATTAATTTAAATTTAATCTATATTGCACAGCATATACCTTACGGTTATATGCTGTGTCTTTATGTTTAAAAATGACTGTCTTTGATTTTTAACGGATCAACATAAATTGGGGTAATTCTTTACCTTCTGTACCTGAATTATAAACCAATTTATTAATTCAGATAACCTGTAAAATTGGGGAACTTATTTTATAGCATTACCTTAGCTGCAAATAAGTAGCCAAACATAAATACGTGCACCAGTTATTCCGAAATAATAGTCCTTTTACTGTAATCGTATTATTCATCTTTGCACTAATTGTAAAGTTTCAGGCGTTGCTTCATCCGGTGGTGCCGGTAATGCTCGGTGGGCATTTCCTGTTCAATTATATAGTCCGCGTCTTATATTTTGTTTTCCGCAATGGGGCTTTTGCCTACAGCCTGCTGGCAGTTATATTGCTCTTTATGCAGTCTTTATACCTGAAGAGCATTGCTACCAGGCATAAATTGTTCCCACGTTATACATATGTTCCTTCTTTTGTCTATCTCCTGGTTACTTCCATATATCCGCCTTTTAATTCATTTAATGAAACAATGCTCATTAACTGGCTGTTGTTGGGTGCTGTGGATATAATGTTTGGCTTTACCCAAACACCTCAGCCAAGGAAATTGATTTTCAATGCAAGTTTCCTGTTAAGTCTGGCTGCACTTTTTCAGTTCAATATGCTGGCCTATTTCTTTCTGCTGCTTGCGGGTATGGTTATGTTCCGGTCTTTTAACCTGGGGGAATGGTCTGTGGCGCTAATGGGATATGCTACACCTATTTACTTTCTGGCGTGTATTCTCTTTCTTTTCGACAAAATACGTTTGTTTGCCGAATGGCCTCAGTGGGGGTTTAATTTCTCATCCGGAGTAAATTCTGTCTTCTATATTATAGTCACATTGGCTGGTTTATTTATTCTACTGGCAAGTGGTATTTATGCCATGCAGCAGAATGTGGCAATGAGCAATATCTATATCAGGCGTGACTGGATTGCCATTTCATTTTACCTGATAATCTCTGTTTTTGTGGCATTACTGACGGCCAATGAAGTGAAAACAGCCTGGCTGGTTACTATGCCTGCCCTAAGTATTGTGATCTCACATGCACTTTTACTTGAAAAAAACCAGCGTTTTAGTAATTTTATCTTTTATTTTTCACTCGTATTCCTCGTATTCTGCCTTTTGGCAAATAAATAATTTTAGAAAATGAAGTTTGGTATTATCGTATTTCCCGGTTCCAATTGCGACAGAGACATGATGCACGCATTGCGCGACGATCTGAAACAGGAAACCGTAATGTTGTGGCACAAAGACCGTGACCTGAGTATGTTCACAAAAGATGACTGCATTGTTTTGCCCGGCGGGTTTTCTTATGGCGATTATCTGCGTTGCGGCGCTCTGGCCCGTTTCAGCCCCATGATGGAGCAGGTTATTGAATTTGCAAATAACGGAGGCAAGGTGCTGGGCGTATGCAATGGTTTCCAGATACTTTGCGAAGCCGGTTTACTTCCGGGTGTTTTGCTTCAGAACGACCACCAGAAATTTGCCTGTAAGAACGTTTATATTAAGAGCGAAAGCTTCAATAATGCCATAGGCAGGCATGTGGGCGACAAGGCTTTAAAGATACCTGTGGCTCACGGCGAGGGCAGGTATTATGCCGATGCGGGTACACTCAAACAACTGCATGATAATCACCAGGTGGTTTTCAGGTATTGTGATGAAAAAGGAGAAGTGCATGTTAATTCAAATCCTAACGGGGCTATTAATAACATAGCTGGTATCTGCAATGCCGGCCGCAATGTATTCGGCATGATGCCGCATCCTGAAAGAGCCTGCTCTCCCGAACTGCATAACAAAGACGGCAGGGCAATACTTATGGCATTAAACTCCTGAACTAACCCTGGTTCAGATATGGATACTGAAACCGGCGGAAATAATAATAACCATAGAAAAACTGTGGCGCTAAGATTTAACTAACAGAAGTAAAAGTTAAAAGTAAGATTATCAGGGTATATTGGCTTAATAAAACCACACCTTGTTATATTTTCGCCTGTCTTATAAAATAAAGTGGCAATAAAAATATAGTGTATGAAATTCCTGAAATTGTGTTTGTTATTTCTTCCATTGCTGCTGAAATTTTCATCGGCCTCCGCTCAAATGATTGAAGACCCGACATCCTGGAAATATGAGGTAAAGAAAATCAGCGCCACGGAGTACAAACTGATCTTTCACCTTGACCTTAAATCACCCTGGCATATATGGTCATTGAAACCGGGAGGAGATGGTTACGAAATAGCGCCTTCTTTTACTTTTGATGCCAATAAGATAGTGAAGATGAAGGGAAATACAACTGAAAAGGGAAATAAAACAACAACTAAAATGGATGGAATAGATGGTAAGGTAACTTACTATACCGGAAAGATAGATTACGAACAGGATATAATAGTAACGGGCAAAACAAAGATAACCGGCAAGCATGAATATCAGGTATGCAATGATAAAATGTGCCTGCCACCGAAGGATAAGGATTTTGTTTTTGAAATTAAATGAGGAACATTTTTCAGTTTAGCAGTTACAAATTCATAAGCCAATGAGCTCATTAAAGAGTATATGCGTTTTTGTTCCATTTTTTTTGATAGGGATAATCTCTTTTGCTCAAATGCCCAACGACGCTACAACCTGGAAATATGAGGTAAAGAAAAAGAGTGCTACAGAATACCAGTTGATCTTTCATCTGAAACTGGATAAAGGTTGGTTTATATGGGCCCTGAAACCTGGTGGTGATGGTACTTTGGTGGCGCCTGCTTTTACCTTTGATAAAAATGAAAAGATTAAAATGAAGGGTTCCGTGATTGAAAAAGGCAAAAAGACAGAGAAAAAATTAGATGGCATAAGCGGCGTATCGGCTTACTATACCGGTACCGTAGATTACGTGCAGGACATAACAGTAACCGGTAAGACTAAAATTACCGGCAAGCACGAATACCAGGTTTGCAACTATAGATATGCCATTCCACCAATATACAAGGATTTTGTTTTTGACATAAAGTAATTTGGAAGGGTTAAAACATTTTAAAAGTATTCTATGATAAAGGCGCTTAAAATTGCATTGTTGGTTTGGATCGGACTGCTGACAACAGCATCGGTGCACGGCCAGATGGTGCAGGACGGCAGTAAGTGGACCCTCGAAGCTAAAAAAGTAACCGGGGATAAGTATCAGTTGATACTTCATTTGCGGCTGCCCGATAAGTGGCATATCTATTCCTTCACACCCGGCGGCGATGGTATGGAAATACCGCCATTGGTGAAGTTTGAGAAAAACGATAAAGTAAAATTTATTGGCCAGGTAAACGAACACGGTAAACTGCTCTCGGAAAAAATGGAAGGCATTGAAGGGGTAGTCAACATGTATAAAGGGAAAGTCGATTATACCCAGCAGGCCACCATCAGCGGAAATACAAAGATCATCTGTAGTTACAGTTACCAGATATGCGATGACAAAATGTGCCTGCCACCTAAGGATGCCAGTATAAGTGTAATCATTAAAGACGCCGGCGGAAGCAGTGCGGACGTGAATACCTCAACTGCAGGAACTGTTGCGACAACCGATTCAAACAAAGCAGGCAATAACACAACAAATACCAGCGCCACGACCGATACCAATAAAAAAAATGTAACAGTCGCGGCTCCCGCACCCGATGCAAAAACAACAATTAGTACTAAACCCGATAACAGCAACGATTTATCTAAAAAGCCGTTACTAATCCTATTCCTGATTTCATTGGGCAGCGGACTGCTCGCGATTTTTACTCCCTGTATTTTCTCCATGATACCCATTACCATCAGCTTTTTTACCAAAAGGAGCAAGTCAAGAGCTGAGGGTATCCGGAATGCCATTTATTACTCTCTATCCATAATTGTAATATTTACCGTTCTGGGCGTACTGATATCAGCAGTATTTGGCGCAGAAAAGCTCAATACACTGTCCACCGACTGGCGGGCTAATCTGTTTTTCTTTGTGCTCATCATGATATTTGCCGTTTCTTTCCTGGGCGCTTTCGAAATTACTTTGCCTTCTTCCTGGACCAGCGCAACAGACTCAAAGGCTGGGGTAGGAAGTTTTGCAGGTATCTTTTTTATGGCCCTTACACTGGTTATAGTTTCCTTCTCCTGCACTGGTCCTATCGTTGGCCCGCTACTGGTATTAGCCAGTAAGGGGGGCATAGCAGGGCCAACAGTGGGTATGCTTGGCTTCTCCGTAGGGCTTTCATTGCCCTTTGCATTGTTTGCCATCTTCCCGGGCCTCATTAATAAAATGGCCCAGTCGGGTGGCTGGCTCAATCAGGTTAAGGTAGTATTAGGTTTTGTTGAGCTGATGCTGGCATTAAAATTCCTCTCCAATGCCGATCTGGCACAGGGCTGGCGTCTGCTTGACAGGGAAATTTTCATAGCTATCTGGATCGTACTTTCCATATTGCTGGGTTTCTACTTGTTGGGGAAACTAAAACTGTCGCACGATGATGCCAATACCAAAAATATCTATGGCCAAGAGTATGTTACCATTTTCAAACTGTTCCTTTCCATTGTATTTTTCACATTTGCAGTATATCTGCTGCCGGGTATGTGGGGCGCACCGCTTAATGGGATGAGCGCATTCCTTCCACCTATGGGCACCTTTAATGAATTCGGCGGCAATGGCGGCGGCGGTAACAACAATAAGGACAGAGAGGCACTTGGCGACCTGAAGCCGGTAAAGTATGTGGACGATATGAAGATATATGAGCCGCCTGTAGTGAAAAGCCTGGGCCTGGTTACTTATTTCGATTACGACGAAGCGCTTGCTGCGGCAAAGAAACTGAAGAAGCCTATAATGCTCGATTTTACAGGGGTCAATTGTGTGAACTGCCGGAAGATGGAAGCGCAGGTATGGTCGAAACCGGAAGTAGCCAAAAGGCTCAAGGAAGACTTTATTGTAGTATCGCTCTACTGCGACTTGAACCGGATAAAACTGCCTGCCGATAAACAGTTCTTCTCCAAAGACCTGAACTCAAATGTAACCACACTGGGCGGTAAAAATGCCGACTTGCAGGCCTCAAAATTCGGCGCAAACTCCCAGCCATTCTACTTTTATGTAGATGAAAACGGCAATAAACTGGTAGAGGAAGGTTATTCTTATGACCCCGATGTGCCGAAGTTTGTATCCCACCTGGAGAAAGTGAAGGCGAATTATAAGAAAACGCATTGAGTAATCTTAATTTCATAAGAAATTAATCTCTTCACATAGCCCACGGTTTCATCCGTGGGAATGAAAATACAGGAATTACACAACGGTTTTAACCGTTTATATAAGACCTATAAACCGTTGAAAAGGTTAAAATTCATCTTTACTTTTTTGCCCACGGTTTAAACCGTGGGCTAGGCTTTTTTAATTCATAAGAATTGTTTTTGCTGTCATTTATTCCCGCATATCAATCTATCAACCCATTTACTTCGCCCGCATCTTATTCCCCTTTGCGTCATGGGTTACTTCGGCCAGGCCCAGTGCTTCCATAAGTGGTGGTATATACATCCCGAACCGGCCACGCAGGCCCTTCTTCATGCCATACCAGCCACCCACAGGGTTGTTTTCACTTCGGCCCCAGGCTTCCACTGTACCTTCTTTTGCAGGTTTCTGTTCGTCGGAGCTGCCCAATTCCATCCAGTCGCCATGCTTTTTCAGCATCTCGTGCAGGTCGTTCAGGCAATTGATGTTGTAATGCAATACTGTCTTGCCTACTGTGCATACCAGTATTTCTTTACCATCCTTCTCTTCCACATGCATGGTATATTCCGAAGTGAGGGGTGGCGTTTTTAGTTGCAGCGGTTTTTCTTTTGTGCCTATTTTGTTTTTCATTTTTTATATGAGTTGGTTTAGTTGAATAATGGTTTTGATGACCCCACCAGGGTAAGTAATTCCTGCTTTGGCCCTTCCTCCGGTCCGCTTGCCTTCAGTGCCGACTGAAAGTACTGAAAAGAAGCCAGGTTGAATAGTATCTTCTGGTCTTCATCTGATTGAAAGAAGGCAGTATGTATAAATGTCTTCCCATCCGGGCAAATGCAGGTAGTATAGTTGATGGCCGGATTATTGAGCGCCTGTAGATCATGCATAACGACTGTTATATTAGCCCTGTTCTGCTCAGCATAATCTGCTTGGGTGGTGTAAGTAACCTTAACTATTTTCATTTTTTAATTTCTGTTTTTGAGGGGTATGATTATTTTGAAAGACTTTGAATTGATTCGGCTTCTTTTTTCAATGCCAGTGCAAATTGCTCGAATGAACTATCGAAAGAGGGAATCTGGCTGGCAAACAAAGGGAACATAAGTCCTCCTATCTTTTCACTCACAGCAAAGTTGGTAATACCCCGGCCATTCCCGTTCAGGGCATAAACTCGGGTGCCCATGCCATCGCCCCATACCAGTTTTTTACCGTCATCCATTTCTTTCACCTGCAACTTAAATACCCGCTTTGGATCCAGTGCTGACTTAAGTTTGATTTTATTGCCCTTGGCTATCTCTCCGTAAATTGATATTACAGTAGGATTCCAACGGGGATATTCTTGTGCCGTTGTCAGCAGCTTCCAGATTATTGCCGGGTCCGATTGTATATCTATACTTACGGATGTTTCGCGGCTGAATGTTTTCTTTTCTGTTGTGGCTTTTCCGTTTTGCATATTGTTACTTGTGGTTGGTTTATATTCTGACGAATGAGCAGCAAAAAACGATAGGCTAAACTAAAGATATTTAAACATATTTTTCCATTACATTTCTATTGTGCTCCAGGTGATGTAGTTGCAGTTCAGATGCACCAGATTCAAACGGGTCAATTTCCTGAACAATCTTCATCCGCAGATCAAGTAATGTTTCTTTATCAGCACTTTCGGCGGCCCTGGCCATTTCTATTTTAACCAGCTCTTCCTGAAATTTCTGTTCTGGATTGAAGATACCATTCAGTTCTGAGCATTGGTGACATATACCTTCCTTACTAATTAGGGAACAACGGCCATCGAATATATGGATCATCTTCGCCCTGCCGGTATGCAGGTAGTATTTAACCATGGCTTCGGTAGTGTTGAGTATAACTGCGATTTCACCGATTTTAAATTCATACACTTCTTTCAGAAAAATACATAATTGCTGCTCCAAAGGCAGCGATTTAGAGATGCACGTAAAACAAAAAGTAATGTGCTCCCGTATCTCAAAGGCACCATGCGGAGAAGTAGCCCTGATGTGCATAGCCTCACCAAAAAAGGCCGGGTTGGACATCGCCTCCTCCCTGCAGATATCCGATACGTTTTCAACCCATCGTTTCTGTGCTCTCAGGTTATCTTTGGCAATGTTCGAAGCAATGGTAAATATCCATGTTTTCAAAGAAGACTCCCCTCTGAAACCGTCTAGTTTTGAGGCTGCCTTTACATAGGTATCATGCACAATATCCTCGGCATCAGGCACACTTGCAGTGATTCTCAGCAGATACGATTTCAATTGCCCGGTAATAACGTGGAATTCGTTATTGAATAATTCTAATGTCATTGTGGTGAAATAAGCATGGCTTGAAAACCGAAAATTAAAAATACAAAATAGGTTCCGGAATTGATTTATTATTTCCGGAACAGTCCGATATTCCTTTTACTTCAGCCATTTGCAACAATACAAGTACCAATTCAATCCATTTGCATAATTGTGGTCATGCTTAGCCATTTACTCTATAACAAGCTTTGTTTTTAATAACCTGTTATCCTGGTTCAGTACCACAGTATAAACACCTTTGGCCATTAAGCCAGTTTGCAGTAAAAGGGTGTTCTTTCCCGTTGCTGCTACCCCGTCAGAAGCAATTATATTCCGACCCAGAACATCAACCACCTTCAGGCTATACCTGCCTGCCGATTGTGCGCCAAATGAAACTGTTGCCTGGTCGGTTGCAGGATTTGGGTAAACCACTAAATAATCATTTTCACATTGGTTGATCAGTGTAATACCGGTACGGTTGCAAGGGGTAAATGATACCGGTAGTGAAGAAATGCCATTGGCGGTTACTTCAAGATTATAGGTTGCGTAGGGCAGGCCGGCTGGAAGTGTAAAGTAGGTAGTGTCGGGCAGGCTGCCGGTCATAACACCGGTACTGTTCCAGTTAAAGGTTCGGGCATAATGCACAATAGTGCCCGGGGTGCTGTCATTGATCATCAGTTTTATAATGGGGTAGTTGGTAGGCATCTGCCAGTCATCTCCATATACTGCGCCCTGCGATATGCCATTAAAAAGAGTGCCTGTGGCCATAAATGTATCGCAGGATATTTCGTAAACGTTATTCACTACTGGTATACCGGATGCCACTGGCGTTCCTCCGGGATGATATACATAAAGCTGGTTACTGTCGAGGATGCCCATAAGTATATTGCCATCGGGCAGCACCAGCATGCCGGTTTCATAACACATAATATGCATGGTATCACCCCCGATCGGCGAACTGACTTTTGTAAAAGTGTTGGTGGTATAGTCAAACTCATAAAACCAGGTAGGGAAGGGGTATTCATCAGCGGCTGTAGCTTGTTTTGAGAAAGCACAAAGTATCTTTCCGTTGGGCATCATGGCTGCAGATGCATCAGGTGCCCCAAGACTGTCGGGTATTATTGGTCCTGCAGTCCAGGTGCCATGACTTGTATCTCCCGATGGCGTATAAAACGCAGAAGTGCTGGTAGACCCTATAAAAAGTGCCCTGCCGTCAGGCAGCAGCAAAGAACCACCTTCCTCTTCTCCGTATGTGTCGTAGAGCAGCACCGGTACTGTGTCGTCACGCAACCATACATTAAGGCTGGGTATATACCGCTCAGAGCGATTTGAAGCAATATCCACATACAATATACTGCTGTCAGGCAGTTTCAGCCAGGCAGCTTCATCAGCCCCGCCCAGGCAGGTAGCTGCCCAGCTATAGTTATTGGCAACCGGGTCATAAATACAGTTCCGGAAACCCGCCCATGTTCCGCTAAAAGGCAGCACAATGTTCTGAAGCACCTTGCCATCCGGCAATAGCTCTGAGTTGCCATCATAAATATCGTAACCAGAGGGAAGGGTATATACAGAATCCCAGCTATTATTAAGCGGATTGTAAACCTCCGCATTGGAATGGCCTGTACCGAATTCACCGCCTGCTACATATACCCGGCCATCTTTTAGAACCTGCGACGAACAATATAGCCGTGTAGAATGCGAAATGGATAAACGGGTCCAGGTACCGTTTATATAACTGCCGTTGGTATCGGGAGTGAGTTTGTCCCACCTGTTTCCCATGGAGTCAAGCCCCCCTGCGCACGACTTAACTAATACTGAACCATCGGTCATAAGCAATGCTACACCATTGAAATAATCGGGCGGAGTGTTAGTAAGTTTAGTCCAGGTGCCTTGCGCATCTGCATGTGAGGAACAGATGATGAGACAAAATAAAGTAAGCAGTGTAATTCTCATTTTTTCGGGAAGCATTATAGTGCGAAATTATATAAAATACTTAAGCCTTGCTTAGATATATGTACGGTAATCAGGAAGCAAATATCCGTTCCAGCGCCCAGGCCTTAAGTTGCATTTCGTCCCATTCCTTGGCTGGGTCGCTATCGTAAGTGATGGCCCCGCCGGTCTGGTAAGAAAGATAGCGACTATCCGCATTATAAAACAGGCTGCGGATAATTACATTGAAATCGAAATCGCCATTAGGGGAAATATACCCAACCGTGCCGGAGAATAACTCCCTGCGCGATTGTTCATATTGTTCTATAAGCTGCATTACTTTAAACTTGGGTGCTCCTGTCATACTGCCCATTGGGAAGGAACAGCGTAAGGCATCCGTAAAATGCAGGTCTTGTTTCAAAGTGCCGCTAATGGAGGAAATCATCTGATGCACCTGTGGAAAGGTATATATGCCAAAGAGTTCTTCCACCTTTATACTGCCGGTTTCACAACACCTGGCCAGATCATTGCGCACCAGGTCGGTGATCATTACATTTTCTGCCTGTTCCTTGATGTCGTTTCTTAACCTTTTTTTTATAAGTTCATCAGTAGCGGCATCAGGGTCTCTGCGCGCTGTACCCTTTATTGGTTGCGATAGCAAACGATGCTCCGATTTGCGCATATACCGCTCGGGGCTGGCACTCATCAGGTAATGATTCCGGAGCCGGTAGTAAGCGGCAAATGGGGCAGGGGAGAGCCTGTTCAATGATTGGAAAGCAGCAAGGGGATCGACGATAGCATTTTCGCAATACCCTTCGTTGCAGAAGTTTATTTCATAGCAATCACCATCGGCTATATGTGCCCGTAATTTTTGAATAGTCTCGATGTACTTACTTCTATCAATCACTTTTCTGAATTGCAGTGCGGGTAACTGATAGGGCAGGGGAGGTACAGCCTGTTTTATGACCTGTTGATAAACAACTTCAGTATTGCCAAAAGTTTCAATGGTAAGCGTAAGGCAATCGCGGCTTATATAGCAAACAGTTTCAGGAACAAAAAACTGAATTTCCGGAAACCCTGTTTTTACCGGTTTACCAGAGGTGAGTTTGGGCTCAGTACTGTTCTTGTAGTCATAGCAGATATGCCCGAACAGCCAATCTTTTTGATCCTGATGAACCTTTTTGAGCAGTGACAGAGGTGCTCCAGGTTCATCTCCAACAATGGTGCGGGCACCTGCAGCAAGCAGGCATTCATACTTTCCCTCAATGTTGGAATAGTGATTATTATCCAGAAAAATAAGGATGCTGAATTGTTGAGCCCAATCCAGCATCCTCCTTTTTACATCATCTGCCCCGATTGAGGCAATTGAATAATCAGCTTTATTTCGTTGCAATGGTTATTAATTCAGACTGATTTACTTCTCCCTGATGAAAAATTAAAAATCATCATCGTCATCATCATCAAATCCGCCTCCGCCACTGAAAAGGCCAAGGTCTTTGAATTCTTCATCTACATCAAAATCGTCATCTTTGGCCGACTTTTTCTTAGGGGCTTTGCTTTTTGATTTTGGCAGATCGAATTCCTCAAACTCCTTTTCTATGTCATAATCGTCTTCATCTGCTTTTTCGAAATCATCTTCCGGTTCATCCAGATCATCGTCATCATCATCGTCATCTGATGATTTACTTTTTTTAGGAGCAGATTTCTTTGAGGCAGATTTCTTTTTGGGAGTCAGATCGAGATCAAGGTCATCGTCGTCGTCATCATCATCATCGTCATCTGTTTTCTTCTTTTTAGTAGAGACGGGAGCTGATTTTTTACCAGGAGCTTTAGCTGCGGGTACATCATCAATATCATCATCGTCGTCATCTGAATCGGCCTTTTTGGGCTTAGATGCTGCTTTCCTGGGTGCCGGAGTTGCGCTGGGAGTTGCACTTTTCTTGCTCGCGGCTTTCTTGTCCGTATTTGATTTCATATCACTTAAACTTGGTGCCGTAAATTTTTAATAGTTTGGTGAAATTGCCAAATTTTTTTCGTCTGAAAAAATATTTTTTTAAATAATAGTCAAGAGCTGATCACGCCCTGTACCATTGGATATAAAGGCGATTTTCGTTTCCAGGTATTGTTCTACAAAACTGCAGTAATCTCTGAATACCTGGGGCGTTTCCTCAAAGGTACTGCATGAACTGATTGGCTTGTCCCAACCGGGAAAATTTTTATAAACAGGTGTAATGGAAACGTCGCAAAGGTCATAGGGCAGCTCACTGGTTTCTGTATCATCTGCAAGGTAAGCTACCGCTGCTTTTATGGGATTAAAACTGTCAAGTACATCGGCTTTCGTTATTATCAGCTTGGTTACTCCGCTCAGCATTACGGTATACTTAAGAGCCACCAGGTCTATCCAGCCGCAGCGCCTGGACCGACCGGTAACAGCCCCGAATTCATTGCCTACCTTCCGGAGTTCTTCACCAGTTGCATCATCAAGTTCGGTAGGGAAAGGCCCGCTGCCTACACGGGTGCAATAAGCCTTGGTAATACCATATACTTCACCTATTCGGGATGGCGCTACTCCAAGTCCGTTGCATACACCGGCGGCAATAGTATTGGATGAGGTTACAAAAGGATAAGTTCCGTAATCAATATCCAGCATGCTGCCCTGTGCCCCTTCAGCCAGTACTTTCTTTCCCTCTTTTAGTTGAGCATCCAGCCAGTACTCAGAGTTAATGATCTGCAATGAGCGCAGGTATTCACAAGCATCAAAGAAGGGCTGCTCCCATTGCTTCCAGTCGGGCACAGCATCATACTGGCGCAGCATCTGGATATGCTTCTGGGTCAGTTTATCATACTTACTCCTGAAGTCCTTACTCAGTATATCTCCTATACGCAGGCCGTTACGGCCTGTTTTATCCATATAGCATGGCCCTATACCCTTCAGGGTAGAACCAATCTTGTCTTCTCCCTTCGAAGACTCACTGGCTGCATCGAGCGCCCGGTGGGTTGGTAATATTAGGTGAGCGCGGTGGGCTATAAATAATCTTTTCAGTACATCGGGCCTTAAAGGCAGCAACTGCTCTATTTCCTGCTGCAGCGAAACAGGATCAATTACCACACCGTTGCCAATCAGGTTGAGGCAATGGGTATGAAATACACCCGAGGGTATCGTGCGCAGCACTACCTTTTTGCCATCCACATATAAAGTATGTCCTGCATTAGGGCCACCCTGAAACCTGGCAATAATATCATAGTCTGCAGCAAGGTAATCTACTATTTTACCCTTGCCCTCATCACCCCACTGTAAACCCAGCAAAACATCAATCATGAACCAATTTTTAGGAGCGCAAATTTAACGCAGAGAAAATTGAATTTTCAAATAACTATTCAAACAACTGTCAAATGTAAATAGTTGTTTTGAAAAAGCCCTTGATTTTCTGAGTCTGAATTATTTTTTATTTTTCGGATCTTCTATTCCGGCATCAAATCCCTGCAGTGTAGATAAGAGTTGCTGCATGGTGCGCTTATAATTATCGGCTGAGCCATCCAGGAAAATTGTGTTTCCTTTACCATATTCGGCAAAATGCTTGATGGCATCTGTCCACATTGAGAATAATATATATGATGCATCCAGGTTGGCTGTTTCCATTTCTTTGGCTGCTGAAGCCATACCACGGGCTACTTCTTCCCGGAAGAGCGCCACACCCTGTCCTCGCATCTGGGCTGCTGTTCGCTCGGCATCTGCCGAAATTTTAATGGCATTACCTTCTGCTTCCGCGCCCTTTGTCTTGGTAATCAGTAAAGCCTGGCCTTCGTTTTCAGCTGCAGCTTTCAGATTGTTTGATGCTACCACGCGCGACATGGATTTCATAATATCTTCATCAAAGCTGATATCATTGATCTGGAGGTCCATCAGGTGGTATCCCCAGCTTTCCAGTTGCTTGTCAAGTTGCTCCTTCACATGATGTATGATCTCAGTGCGCAGCAGCAGAATTTCCGATTGCCTTTTGGTGGCCACAAATGCCCTTACAGCTCCTTCCACCGAGCGGATCAGCGCCTGCATAAAACTACGCTCATCCATGAATTTAAAAGCCACATTCTGTATCGTTTCTGTCTCTTCATTGAGAACCGAATACAGCAGCATAGCAGTAAAATACACATTGGCCTGATCCTGCGATATAGCCTGGAATTTCAGTTCCATTGACCTGTTCTGATAAGATATCCGCTTGAAAATAATCTCAATAAAGGGCAGCTTCATATTCAGGCCCGGATGAAGTATGCGCCGGAACTTACCAAAAACCGTTACTACAGCCACATTTCCCTGCTGAACTGATACGAAGCTCATCATTATAATGACAAGGATAACGAAGAACGCTATTGAACCACCAATCATATATTTGAATTTTTTGGAAATTTACAACTGTTTTATCACATCCAATAGAAAAAGCAGAAATTTCATTGAGGTATAATTTCAGGCAGCCAAAATCCTGGAAACGGATTCAGCAAACGTTTAATGGGCCTGTTAATATTCGCAGTATGGTAAAAACAATGAGTGGTATTGAAAACACAGAAATAAGGATGGATAAGCCAAGCAATAGAAACATGATTAATCCTGAACTTAGCCTGATATATAATCTGGTGAATCGTTTTAACAGGAAGCGAAATGAAAAATAGAGTAAGCATAGTTCTGCCAGAAAAATAATGATACACACCAGGATAGTAGAAACAGACATATTGCATTCAAAGTTATTCAATTATGATGATCAGTTAAGGGACTAAGCTATGTCAGACTTAAAACTTTACAATTATCTTTACGCCAATGTTCAACAGTAAGCTTTTATCCACCTCTTTATGGCCAGGTATAATTATCTTTTTAGTTACCCTCGCCATTGGCCTGAGCGTTTACCAGGATTACGGAATATCCTGGGATGAACCTATTCAGAGAGGTATGGGCAGTGTAAGCTATAATTATGTATTTCAGAAAGATTCTTCATTGATTCATTTTGATGAGCGAAGCCATGGCGTGGCTTTTGAACTGCCGCTGATCCTGATTGAAAAGAAAATGCACATCACCGATCAGCGTGATCTTTACCTGATGCGGCACCTGGTAACGCACCTTTTTTTCCTGTTCAGTTGTTTCTTTGGTTACATACTCTGCCTTAGGTTGTTCAAAGACCAGTTTCTGGCATGTCTGGGTTATATCATGTTTGTTTTCCATCCCCGTATTTATGCCCATTCTTTTTTTAATACCAAGGATATCCCGTTTCTCTCAGCATTGATTATTCTGTTTGCAATCACACAGATTGCATTCGATAAGAACAAAACTGTCTGGTACCTGCTTATGGCCATTGCCTGCGCTTACGCCACAGCTATAAGGGCTATGGGTATACTTTTTGCCGCTGGTATCAGCCTGTTTTTTATAATAGACCTTATTAACGCTATCCTTAAAAAAGAAAAAGTGGCTAAAACTGGCAGCAATTTTGCACTTTTCCTTGCTGGCTATTTGGTTTGCCTTATAGCCATGTGGCCTATACTCTGGACAAAGCCGGTATTTCATTTCATTGAGGAGTTTAAAGCACTGTCTCATATTTACTGGCATGGGTTTATTTTGCTCAATGGCATCAATTATCCCGGCGAAGAACTGCCCTGGTATTACGCACCCGAATGGATTTCCATAAGCACTCCGGTATTGTGGGTGATTTCAGGGTTTGCAGGACTGGCCTTGCTGGTTATTTCATTTATTAAAAAGCCGGTCAGCTTCCTTTCCAATCCGGTGCAGCGAAATTTCCTGTTGTATGCCATCTGCTTTACCATACCGGTGTTTATGGTAATTGCTCTCAAATCCATTCTTTACGACGACTGGCGGCATCTCTACTTTGTATATCCCTCATTTGTATTGCTGGGCCTTTTTGCATTAAGCAAGTTTAAGAATGGGATAGGGCGTAAAATTGTTGTTGCACTAAGTTTGCTGCAGGTGGCTGTACTGGCAGTATTTATGGTCAGAAACCATCCGTTCGAAAATGTCTATTTTAATGAGCTGGTATCGCATAAAACGGAACATCTTCGTAAGAGTTTCGACATGGACTACTGGGGCTGTGCCGATAAGCAAGGAATAGAATACATACTTGCCCATGACCCTGCAGATACAGTTAAAATCTGGTGGTCGCTTGACCCGGTGGGCAATAACCGGATGATGATACCCACAAAAATCAAGGAAAGGGTGAAACTGGTAGACTCGGCGCAGGCTACCTACTTTATGACCAATTGGCGCAACCACCCTGCCGATTATTCATTCCCGGATATATTTTATGACATCAGGGTAATGAACAGCAGTGTTTTGAGGATTTATAAAATAAAGTAGCATTTGAACCCCCAATAAGCAAAAAGTTAAACAGAGCTCAGTTTCCTAAGCCCTGTTTAACCCTAAAATCTAATGGCTCGCAACCCACTTCGTAGTGGCATCATAACCAGACTGATACAACTGTGTTTCCTGTGCCGTTGTCAGATCGAAATCAGTTGCCGATATTCCAAAATCATCTATAAGCACAGTTCTGGCTTCACTATCCGGATCTTTATCAAAATCTATAACCTGAGAATCCAATACGGTTTCAAAAAGGAATTTTACATAATGGTTGATGTGGTCCATCGACAGGCCATTATCAACTGGTGGTTTGTCATCAGTCAGATAAAATCCAAGCGTTTCAGGGTTTGGTTCCGGTCCATTATCAAATGCCGTTAACGGATAATTATACACCACACCACCGTCCACAAAAATATGATTATTGGGTTTTTGATTAGAGAATTGCCATGCTTTAAAGAATAGCGGAATGGACATCGAAGCCCTGATTGCTTCCGCAACAATTGTATCAGGTGTTGTTTCAAAACTAAACTCCTGTACCACCTGCAGATTAAGATCGGTAGAAAAAACATGCAGGTCCTTGGTTTTTTGCCCATTTATTACGGCATGATTCTTCAGGTCGGTAAAGGTGGCATTGGCACTTAATCCGGTTGGATTGACTCCAGCAATACCAAAACCCGTGCCGGTAATTCCGTTCTGTATAAATTTCAGCAATGTATCACCCGCATATAAACCATAGGTAAATGGAATACGAAGCGGATCTTCTTTATCCTCGAACGATTTAAAACTGGTGCCATTTACTATTGCCTTTATCTGGTCGGCTGTATAATTAAGGCTCACCAGGGCAGCAGTTATTGCCCCGGCCGATGTACCGGCAACCTGCTCAATGCCCGAAAGCAGATTTTTTTCTTCCAGTACTTTTATAGCCCCTGCATAGGCAATACCCAATACTCCTCCGCCCTTGAAAGCCAGGTTTTTAATTGTGCTCATAATTTCTGTTTTGATTAAGGCAAAACTAATATTTTAACTGATTCCTGATAGTATTTTGATTGAAGAAATGACAAGGTGGAGCATAAATGCCACTATGACAACTACGATATTAAGTTTGGACTACAACCGCATGTCATTTTTAAGGTGATTCAAAGTAAATTGAATAATTGTGTCATTAATCGTCTGCCCAGATTGTATCAGAATTGAAAGATTAAATTGTGTTTTTACATAGAAACTATTATGAGTATGCAGTATGGAGCCATAAATATTGATAAGGAAACAATGGGTGGTACGCCTGTTTTTTCGGGTACTCGTGTGCCATTGCAAACCCTTTTCGATTATCTGGAGGGTGATAATAAAATGGAAGATTTTTTAGATGATTATCCGTCCGTTAAATAAAACCAGGTAATTGAGGTGCTTGAAATGGCCATGAAGACACGCTCCACTGAAAAGCTGTTGAATGAAAATTTTGCTTGATGAAAATCTTCCCAGAAAGTTAAAAACAGATTTCGGGCCTGGCTTTGAAGTAAAGAACGTAAGGGATATGCAATGGCTTGGCAAAGAAGAATGGCGAGCTAATGGGTTTACTTGTTTTTAACGGTTTTGATTTTCTTATTACAGTTGATAAAAATCTCAGGCACCAGCAAAATCCGGATAAATTTCTGGTAACTGTATTTCTTTTAATGGTGCCCAACAACCGCCTAGAAACTTTGCAAAAGCTTGTGGTGAAAGTAACTATATTGATTTCAGAGAACAACTATAAGTCTTTTAACGAAATAAGTTAATTACCTGGGGGCTTCTTTTTTCAGCAAATAAAAAAAAGCAAAGCCACTCCATTATAGAATTGCTTTACTTTTTCATCAGAGCTTTTTGCTCAAATCATTACTTAACTGTTTACTTATTAATAATAGCCGTCAATGTTAATACCGAAGTACCAATTGTGGCTGACAAAGTTCCTGTAAGCATAAATGTATAAATCTTACCTGCCACCAGCGACTGGTTCGTGATGACTCCCGAATTATTGGGATTGGCCTGATCATACATACCTATTTTCAGAGTTCCGGCAGCAACCTGAAAATATGGCGAACATTGATTATAAGCTAAAGTGGAATCCAGTTCCGATGAACCCGCAAAGCAAGTAGTGGTAAATTTGTCGGAGCTTAAATTGGCAAACCGAACTTTTGCATAACCTGCGGCCGGAGCAGTCAGATCGTCGGCTGTAAAACAGATGGAGGGTGCAGTAATTGACCCCGATGCAAATGCGGAATAATGATTGCCCGCAGTAATGGAAACCGTCTGACTGTCTAACGGACTAAGGCCCGACACAGCAAATACCAGGTTAAGCCCGTTTCCTTGTGTTACTGTTCCGTATCCCGAATTGGAAAGAAAAGACAGGTTGGCAGCTCCGCCAACTATGGTTCCGTTTATCTCCCCGTTAAGCACAACCGCAGCAGTACCCGCAGCACAACCATGCACAAACATAACACTGGCAGCAGTAGATGGACCAGAGCTGCTCTTGTGGCAACCTGCAAATACAGCCATACCCGACAGGGCCATTATACTCAAAATAACATTTTTCATACTTTGCAATTATTGAAGATCTTGAACAATTTTAATTCAATAGTTGTCGTACAATAACCATGCCCCCTTCCTCATTATGGCAGGGATATTAAGTTAAAAAGGTAAATTTTAACACATGCCGGCAGACGGAATAAAATGATATAAGTACTTGATTTGGATTTGAACCTCAGAATTTGGACTTTGGATTTTGGATCTTGGAATTTGAATCTTGGAATTTGAATCTTGGAATTTGAATCTTGGACTTTGGCTCTTGGAATTTGGAATTTGGACCTTGGAATTTGGAATTTGTACTTTGGATTTTGTACTTTGGATTTTGTACTTTGGATTTTAGTTTTTGGAAAGAAGTCTATTTAATAAATAGATTCACAATAGAATAAACCCCCATAGCCAGTAGACCGCTAATAGGTATGGTCAGTATCCAGGCCCACAACAGATTAATAGTAACACCCCAGCGCACAGCCGAGAAACGTTTGGTAGCGCCTACACCAATTATAGCGCCGGTAATGGTATGGGTGGTGCTCACAGGTATCTTCAGATTTTCAGTTAGGAACAAGGTTATTGCGCCTGCTGTTTCAGCGGCTACCCCTTCAAAGGGTGTCACTTTAGTAATCCTTGTACCCATGGTTTTGATGATTTTCCATCCGCCGCTCAGTGTGCCCAGCGATATAGCCGAATAGCAAACAAACGGCACCCAAACAGGCATCTGGCTGAAGCTGGCTATCTGGTGGTCGCAAATCAGTGCTACAGTAATAATACCCATTACTTTCTGGGCATCATTGCCCCCATGCCCTATACTGAAAGCTGCTGATGAAATCAGCTGAAACCGCTTAAGGTATTTTGTTGATCGGGTCTTATTCAGTGATCCCAGGAACATGGTAAATATGCTCATGGCAAATAAAATGGTTGCCAGTAATATCCATTTGAAATTGTGGGCCTCCATTATTACCCTTAGAAGGTAACTTTCTGAATACCCTTTCAGGAGCTTCGGATCTGTTATCAGTACGTTCAGGAGCAATAAAAACACAATTACCATTACACCTGCCGAAATTAACTTAGGAATAATGCCCCGCCTGAAGGAATATATAAACCACAGTGATATGATAAAGGCAATGACCATACCCATAAGCGGTGCAAGCAATATAAAACTGACAGTTTTCACAATCGGTTCCGGATTAATACTGTGGAAACCGCCGGCATGTGCAATTGCTGCGCCTGCAAAACCGCCAATAAGTGTATGAGATGAACTGGACGGTATACCAAACCACCAGGTTACCAGGTTCCACGATATGGCAGCTATCAGGCCCGACATAATTACCGGTAGTGTGATAAACTCCTCTTTTACCGTTTTGGCAATGGTATTGGCAACGCCATGGTCTTTAAAGATGAAAAAGGCGACAAAATTGAATATGGCAGCCCATATCACAGCCTGGAAGGGTGTGAGTACTTTGGTAGATACAATGGTTGCTATTGAATTAGCTGCATCATGAAAGCCATTGATGTAATCAAATAGAATGGCTAAAGCCAGAATGGTTAGCAGGAGAACCGACATAGGGCCTAAGAGTATTTGATGATAATGGATTCAATAACGTTGGCTGCATCTTCGCACTTGTCAGTAACCGTTTCCAGCATCTGGTATATATCCTTCTGCTTGATCAGTTCCACAGCTGTTATCTGTGTCGAGAATAATTTCATCAGTGTACTATCCAGCAGATCATCAGCATTATTTTCCAGGCTGTTGATGATAACACATGCGGCAGTAACCGCTCTCAGGTCCTTCATATCCCTCAGAGCAAAAACCGATTTATTGATTTCCTGAATGGATTTATCAATAATCTCGGCAAACGCAGGTAGGGTATTGTATTGGTCATCAATCTGGTAATTTACAATGCGTTTGGCGCCGCCCCATATATAATCGGCTATGTCATCAAGCGATGTGGCCAGGTAATGAATATCCTCGCGGTCGAACGGAGTGATGAAATTGCGGCCCAGCTCAATAAATATCCTATGGGTGGTTTCATCGTTTTTATGTTCCAGGTCCTCCAGAGATCTCAGAATAACGTCTCTTTTAGAGAGATCTTTTTCTTCCAGGGCCTTCTTAAAAACACCCCCCATTTGTACTAGTGTAGTAGAAACCTCCTCAAATAGAGTATAAAATATCCTGTCTTTGGGCAAAAAAAACTTCAATACCTGGTCGAATGACATAACAATTTCTTAATAATAATTTAACATGCAAAGCTAACTTTTAAATTCGGCCTCACTAAGCTTAATAAAGACTTAATAATAACTTAACATTGGCGGTAGTTCCGCACCGGTAGTTTGTATATAAAAAAGCTGAAGAAGAATATTTGCCAGGCATGTGGTTCGGCTTTTCGATTCCTCAGTGCAGACTCAGGCTGACCAAGATATATATCATGCTATATATACAATTCGCGAATTTATCTCTTACATACTACATATATTATCATTATATATTTGAAATAATACAGCAAAAAATCGGGTTTCATCTATTGAAAAGGCTTGAGGTTTGGTTATCCCATTTTCTTAAAAAAACGCAATGGGATAAAGGTAAACGCTGAAACCCTTGCTGGTGGCTGATATAAATCAATTTTCGATTATCTCATCTTATCCCAGGTAGTGCATTCAATTTTAAGCACAAAGTACACGATATCATAAAGTGTGCCTTATTAGCTTTAGCGGAGACAAGGTTATAAAGGAAAACGCACAAAGTCCATTTTTCTAAAAGTGCGCCTATTTATCCTCGGAGCAAGTATTATTGGTTATCCCATTCTCTCAAAAAAAACGCAATGGGATAATAGTAAACGCTGAAACCCTTGCTAGTGGCTGATATAAATCAATTTTCGATTATCTCATCTTATCCCAGTTAGTGCATTCAATTTTAAGCACAAAGTACACGATATCATAAAGTGTGCCTTCTTAGCTTTAGCGGAGACAAGGTTATAAAGGAAAACGCACAAAGTCCATTTTTCTAAAAGTGCGCCTATTTATCCTCTGAGCAAGTATTGTTGGTTATCCCATTCTCTCAAAAAAACGCAATGGGATAATAGTAAACGCTGAAACCCTTGCTGGTGGCTAATATAAATTAATTCACGATTATCTCATCTTATCCCATTTTTACGGGATTGGGAGTTTGGAACCTGGTCAGGTAGTCACGTTAATATATTATTAATTATTCATATTAACCTGTACTTCTTATTTTCAATTCCTGCTGCTGTTATCCACCACGTGCGACCAGTGTAGACTTGGGGCAGCCCCTACATATGCTCCTACAACAGCCCCTACAATTATTTCAAATAGGGTATTGTGTTCCTTCTTAAACAAGAACAGGTAAAGGTATTTTTCCATGGCCCTTTCCATCCTCATAAAAATTAAGTTCATTCATTTTGATAGCGTTTAGGTGAATTTATCAATTTAGCGTACGAAGGTGAAACGCATTTCTCATAGTGCCAATTAAACATTACATGATAAACCGTATCCTGTATATGACAGTACGTTTTTCGTGCTATCATAAAAAGTTTTTTGGTGGAAAACGTGGATTAATTTTTTGAAAAGCAAGGCGTTAAATATGAGCTTATGTGTGCTTTGTGTGAGTGATAGAAAGTGAAGTCTGAAGTGCGTGTTGGAGAGAAG
>Ga0214164_1000192_pt1 | contig 41585 bp, 53 predicted proteins | sample TroBogepilimnion_13_FD_153003 | JGI IMG/M metagenome (GOLD analysis project Ga0214164, IMG submission 153003) | Freshwater microbial communities from Trout Bog Lake, WI - Practice 03JUN2009 epilimnion v4 | ecosystem: Environmental > Aquatic > Freshwater > Lake > Epilimnion/Euphotic zone ... | reverse complement strand
GCAGCACAGCAACAGGCATTCCAGACCCATTAAACCAAGTAGAAGCAACCTGAGTGCCAATATAAGCGGCGTTGCTATCACTCAATTGTTGTGCTGCCATAGGTCCACTAACCAAAGGACTGACAATTTCATGTGTGCGGTTTAGTGCAGCAAAACCAAGAATAGCAGCAGCGGAAAGCAAAAGACGACTACGCATTATCATTTCTCCTGAATAACAAAAGTGGTGCCTCGAATAGTAATACGCTGAACGGTATCAAGATTAATAGAACGCCATGCATTATTGGCCACGTCAAATACAGACATAAGGTTTGGATTATTTGACTTACGAGTAGCAACAGCGGCCTTAGCACTATCAGACGCAGCATCACCCTTCAAGAGTGAATGACCGGCATGAGTTTGCACATTCATGGTCCGCAGAGTGCCGTCTGCCTTAATAAAGTCAACACCGATAAAAGTGGAACCAGCAGACTCAATAAGAGCCTTAACATTTTCACGGCGCGATTCGATATTCACATTGCTCATTTCTAACTTCCTTTTTGTCTATGAATGCATCTTATAAGGTTTAGGCGAGAATGTCAAGCACTTCTTTTAATTTTTTTCGCTGAGATTGCAAATACTCATCTACGATCCACGACGCAAGAGTAGCACGGACTTGCAATTCATTATCATAATCACGGAAACCAGTCAAATAAAATCCCATCGTGCCGCAGAAAGTAGCACCCTCACCGTCAATTGTCTTATGGGCCATACCAATCATAAAATTGGTAAGACTTTCAATAGTAAACCGTTCCTTGGCGTGTTCATTGACAACCAAGATGACACTGGCAGTTTTAGTGAATTCGTCGCGGTCGATTTTCATGTGACTCTCCTTGGCTTATGAAGGTATCATAGATTATTTTGAAAACTATGTCAAGTCGTATTTTGACAGAAAATCGTTTTCTTCGATAAATTTCAGCGCACCTTTGAGGGCAGAAGAAGTTGAAGAAAAAGCCAACACTTGACCATCCGAATGAGAACACGCAATCACATCAAAACCATCATCAATTTCCCAGTAAAAAATTTTACCAGATTTTTTAATGTCAATTCGAATTTGAAGACCTTCAGCCATTTGCTCTCTCCGTTGTCTATGAGAGATTTATATACCCATCCATGATTGCTGTCAAACAAAATAGTATCATCATAACGCATATCGGTCATGATAGTTTTGCATAACTTATTGGTGGTTTTCGTTTGACATATTTTTAGGAGTTGGTATAATGCTTCCTGACAATATAGGAATTCATATGAATATTAGGTTTACTCATAGGCATCTGGTTAATAACAAAATCACATCACACAAGATGAGAAATGCTGTTAAGTTTTTCGCTAACCTATTGATGGATAAAAGCGTTTATGATGAGCTTCACATTGATATCGAATTTGTGACCGGTATGCTTAAAAGTCGTGGTCATGAAGGCGAAAGTTATTGTGAAGATTGGGAAAATGATTCAAAATATAGGTGGTTTACCATAAATATTGATCCGTCGATTTCTCGTAAAAATATTCTCTTGACATTGGCGCATGAAATGGTGCATGTTAAGCAATACGCGGTTGGAGAATTGCAAGAAACTGCGTCATCCAACATCACCAAATGGAATGGTAAGAAAATTGACGATGACGTGATAGATTATTGGGATTTACCCTGGGAAATTGATGCACACGGTAGAGAAAAAGGATTGTATAGCCGTTATGTCAAAAATGAGAAAACCGAAGGCAAAGCGAAATCCAATCGCAAAAGCCCTAAGCAACCCTCTGTTCAAACAGCGCGTTGTTAAATCTAAAATCGTTTATAACCGCAAGAAGGTATCCAAAAATGTCGCAAGGTATTAAGTGTATTTTGGACGGCAATCGTGGCATCTACGTCCCATATGCTTTTGCTGGTGATTTCAGTGAATGGCAAGGCATCAATAAAGAAGATATTGATATATGTCTGAGCGGTCCAAAACATGAATGGTATTGGGATGCCTGGAATACTATTTTGGATAACGCTTTTTTTATTGACAAGAATGGAAATAAGTGGTTCTTATATCAAGACGGTGATCTTTTTGCGGTCTGTAATGAACTGCTGACCGATGAAGAATATGCCGAATTTTATGGCGAAGAACGCGAATTAGTGGAGATTGAAAATGACCAAGCTCAAATTTAGGATTATTTTTTGGAGTGTGTTGGTTTCTGCCTGGGTTACTTCGTTCTTAACCGGTCTATCAGCACCACAACACTCCGGTCTAGAATATTTTTGTGGTTGTGCTTTTATTATTCTAGGTGTGTTTGTTATTGCCTTCGGTATCGGAGGTTTGGTTGCTACCATTACGAATTATTATTACGATCTACCGGAGAAGTGATATGACTAACGAAACAAAGTATGATTTTCAAGATGGTAAAGGACCAGTAGCAGCACACCAACACTCAAATGGTGGTGGCTGGGTTGCTGATACAGCTTCTGTTGCTGATAGTGCTTTTGTTGGACTTGAGGCTAAAGTCTTTGGTAGTGCTAGGGTCTTTAATAGTGCTGAAGTCTGTGGTAATGCTGAGGTCCGTAACAATGCTCAGGTTTTTGATAGTGCCCGGGTCTATGGTAATGCTGAAGTCTGTGGTAATGCTGAGGTCTTTGGCAATGCTAGGGTCTATGAAAATGCTCAGGTCTCTGGTAATGCTCAGGTCTTCGACAAGACTTGGGTCTATGGCGATGTTGTGGTCTTCGGCAATGCTCAGGTCTATGGAAATGCTCAGGTATGTGGTAATGCTGAGGTCTGCGGTAATGCTCAGGTCGATGACAATGCTAGGGTCTCAGGCAATGCTAGGGTCACTGGTAATGCTAAGATTACGAATAGAGTTCTGACCGCTAATCGCAGTGATGGTTATACTTTTACTATCTTTGATGAAGTAGATGGGACTACCAGGATCACTGCCGGTTGTAGGTTTTTTACCATTCCAGAAGCAATTGAGCACTGGACAAACACTCGCGGTGATACTAAACTGGGACGTGAAAGTATTGCTCTTGTTAAACACTTGGAATATATGCATTCTCTAAAGGAGATGAAGTAATATGGATGTAAATTGTAAACGTAAGATGGTTAAAGCTGAAGTCGATACGTTGTATGTAAACTATATAAATTTAGAACTTCTTTTAAACCATGTTAAAAAATTGATCAAGAAACACGGACCTGATGCACATGTTCAAATGATGAGTAGTGATTTCCGTGCTTATGTAGGAGTCGTAGCATTGGTTCCTGAAACTAATGTTCAAATGGAACGCCGTATTGCACAAGAAGAACGGGAAACTAATGTTCGAATGGAACGCCGTATTGCACAAGAAAAACGGGCAGAAAAATTACAAGATGAGCAAGATCAAAAAGAATACGAACGTCTAACAAAAAAGTATAAGGGATGAACAAAATGAAAAAACAAGAAATAGAAAAGATATTGTATGAAGCAGCACTTAAAGCAGCAAAAGATATGGGTCCAGAATTATTGAAAATGTCTTGTTTTGCTTCTAATTGGAAAGACCAAACAAATGTTATATAATGGAGCGACCATCTACGATCATTTTGAACAGGTGATCGAAAAATACCTTGGGGAACGAATGAAGACCGATGAAGAACTATGCAAAACAGTTTGGTCTTCTCTTGCTAATGTGGAATGGTATTACGTAAAATATCGAGATAAATTGCTACGCTGTGCTTATTCATTTCGTGGTGCTGGTAGTTTGATTTCCAAAATCGTTGACAAGGGGAACTACATGGATTGGTATTGTTCCGGTCCTGTTGCCACGGTCAATGATGAATTCCGTCTTATTATGAAGAAGGAAGGATTCATTGCTGATGATGTGGGTCTGATTTGTGATGAACCTGGGTGTCTTAAACCAGCTACATGTGGTTATCTAACTAAAGGTGGCGGATATCTTTCTACTTGTTCTGAACACCAAGAATAAAAATTTTTTCTAATAGTTTTTTAAGTTCTGCTTCTGCTGGTTCGTGGTCTTCTCTCATATGCTTTTGAAATGACCACGGATCACAATTTTTTTTATCAGCGTCCAGATCAATCATGGTCTGGACGTATTTTTTTATGGCCGCTAAAAGTTCGTCAGAATTCGTCATTAGTTTCTGCCTCGTCATCTTTTTCTGTGTCAACGATAACATACTTGGCACGTTTGTCCATGAATGGATATGCTTCCAAAACTTTACGTGCATCTTCAAGGTTTTTTAATACTTTGGCAATCGTTTTTTGCGTCACACGATCATTGGTTCCATCCTGTAAATCAATCAATGCGGCAGACAAGTTGCTGTCCGCTGAATAATCCATATGAAAAATGGTTCCATCTGGCATCGATTCAGTAGTAAAAGGCGGAAACAAAATTTGCTCCAATTGGGCCAATTTCACTTCCGCTTCGCTTTTACGTTCTGCTGGCGTTTTCTTTATTTTCCAAAAAGTCCACATTATGTATTTCTCTTTTTTCCAATCGTATATTTTGCTTCGAGTATCCATTCAGATTTTTCTTTATGCGAAATAATTTTGATTTGACTAATTGGTGATTTCAAATCAAAAAGTTCGTCATTATTAATAACTGCGACCAAATTCCAATCTTCTAGCAACTGTGCAATAGCGTTGCGTCTACCACGATCTTCGTCTGAGAAGTCGGTAGATTTTCCATCAAGGGCAAAAAGTTCTTTAAAATGAACAATATAATAACGACCTCGTTTATGTAAAATATGGCAGGATTGATAAAGTTTCTTTTCTTTACGAGACGCTACACCAATTCGTGTTAGTGTTTCCTTGATCTTTAGGAAATCTTCTTCACTAGCTAGTTTCACCTCCACAAATGATTCTAAAATTGACATAGTTTCGATACCTCATTGTTTTCTCCATTATTTATTATTTTTGGAGTTTTTCGACTCGGGATTGAAAAACCGTTCTATAATTTCTTCCCGTTGCTTGTTGGTCAAAACGCCCCAAGCAATCTCAGCCTTACGCAACGAAATATTCGAAATCTTAGCCAGTTCTTCGATATATTTATCATCAGAATTCTTATCCTTTTTCAACCACTTAGCATACCGGTGATCTTTGGGCAGAGAATAAAAATAAAAATCATATTGCATCTTCTTGGGCAATTGATGATATACGTTCATTCTATCCGCATAATATAGATATTCCGGGAAAGACGCAATTGACTTATTGACGATCCATGATGTATATACCTTCTCGGTTTCTTCATCAAAAATATAGTTCTTATGGTTCTTCATGGAATTGAGAAGCGCCCACACGTCAATACGCTTCTCAGTATTTTTTTCGGTCATAGGAATTCACACTCACGAATAATTTCAACAAAGAAAGCCAAAAGGTTCAATTCCTGATTAGCAACAAAACTACCCTTGTATTGATACTCGGCAATCTTAAGGATAAGGACAGGAATAGAACGCTTACTGAATGATGAATCGGAATACTCATAGATCATGCTGAATACGTCATTCTGATCAATGTCAGTGTTTTCGGCTGTCCACTTTCGAAGAGCATCAAATTCCTTATTTTTACAAAGATTGATGACTTCCTTAATGGGGACTTCCTGAAACCTAGACAGAATACCGTTATCAATCGCACCGGTAGCAGAATAACGTTGCAATTCATTTAAAATACGACGCCAATCAGGGAAGTGCTTGGTAATGACAACAGACAGAACCTTCTTGTCATATGAAACGTTCTCTGCATTCAGAATGAATTCAGCCCGCTTCATGAACTGCATGGCGATCTTGGGCATTTCATCTTTTTTGATATTGAACTCAACCACTGGCGCACGAGATTGCAAAGCAGGAATAATTCTATTCTTGTTGTTGCAAGTCAGAATGAAACCACAATTCTTTGAAAATTCTTCCATAAAATTGCGAAGAGCAGGCTGAGTAGAATTGGGATTTAGATAATCTGCTTCGTCCAAAATGACATACTTGCGGGTTCCATTGAAAGACATGGAAGATGCGAAGTTGGCAATATCGTTTCGTAGAGTGTCGATGTTACCATTTAGCGACCCATTGATGACGATATAATCACAATCAATTTCTTCAAGGATAGCGCGAGCAACAGTGGTCTTACCAATCCCAGGACCACCAAACAAAGTCATGTTGGGTAGATTCTTGTCATCAACAAACTTTTGAAAGATCGTTTTCAAATCAATAGGAAGGATAGTATCGGCAATAGTGTGAGGACGATATTTCTCGACCCACAAAAAGTGCTCAAGCATTTTTAGCTCCATAATATAAAGGGGGATATACATATGAATATACCCCCCTTGTTGAATTGTGTCAAGTAGTTTCTTAGGATTCCAGAGCGATCCAATATTCGATATCTTCGCCCCTGAAATACGCAGCACTGGGTGATAACTGAACCTGATAATCGCCAGCTACCATCTTAAGATTTTCTTGTCGCAGAATGGAACGGAAAGTCTTAGTGGTTTCGCCAATTACGATACTGAAATTATCATTCTGCTTGCTGTCAATTGCTTGTAGCATGACTTGGTTGCCGTCACCTGAAATTGCGATATCTGAAAGACCAAGAACACCAAGTGCCTTATTAACGTCCTGAATATTCTTGTGCGTTAAAATAACTTCGGCTTCAACATTACGTAACGTTGGATTTTTATCACGAACAGGAAGTGCAAGTAAAGATGGTTCAGTATAGTGATAAACAACAGAACGCTGATCATCCTTAATTAGGACCGAATGCTCACCAAAAATCAACTCAGGATTGCCGAGCAAACTAATGGTGTTAATAAAACGTGACAAGTTGTATACAGCGAATTCAGTATCAAAAACATCAGGCACAGTAGCCACAGCCATAACGCTTTGAGTGGGAGACATAGTTCGGATAACAGAACCTTTCTTGATCAGAGCAGACGGATTGATCGAAGCAAAATTCTTCAAAACATTCAAAGTCTTAGGGTTTAAAATCATTATATCCTCATCATATAAAAGTTACTGGCAGTCAAGTATAACCCAACTGCCAGCGTTCGTCAACTTAATTCTTTTTTTCCTAGCATTTCTGGTGCAGCCGTTGCAGGTGCTCCAATAGATGCGAGGTCTGCAAGAGAACCACCAAAGATATAGCTACCAACGTGCTGAAGACGCATCCAAGGACAATACCAAATTTTACCACCAATCTTACCTAGATAATGACAAAACCAATAATCTTCGGAAAGATAACGCTTCGATTCCGGTTCGATCTCGGCCTGGAAATACATATGAATTTCGCGGGTTCCATCGAAATGTTCTGTGCGGATGTGATCCGGCTTATAGGAATATTGAGGATAAGCGTCACGGAACTTTTCAAAAGTGCTTTTACGAGTCATCATGAAACCGGTGCCAATTTCAGAAACTTCGATAGGCTCATCAATACGGAATGAACCGCCACCGCCTTTTGGATTGAAAACGTAATCACCAACGAAACGTTCTAGTGCATTCGGGTTTTCATCTGCCATACCCTTATCAACAGCAAGTTTAATCTTTTCCCAGCTAATGCACTTCTTGGGATAAGGACCAGCAAGAACATCATAGTCGGAATCATCAGACTGCAAAGCCAACATCGCAAGAACATCACGCGGATCGAAACCAATATCCGAATCGATGAACATCATATGTGTGCAATCAGAACGCATGAATTCATCAACGCAATAATTACGAGCACGAGTAATAAGAGATTCGTTAAAGAGGAAGTAAGACTGCATATGAATACCATTTGCTGCGCACATTGCAGTCAAATCAGCAACAGATTTGGCGAACATCCCTACACATTGACCCATTTATATTCACATGAATTCGCAAAATTCATATCGTTTCTTTTGAGAAACTGCTTTATATTTCTATAAAGATTAGACTATATCTTCATCCTATTTCAAATAGGAGTTGAGCACTTCGAGAATCGTCGGCTTATTCTCTACTCCCTTACGGGATAGTCGTTGAACCTTCACCATATCATTTTTAATGACTTAGGGGCTTGGCTGCTGATTGTCCAATCCAATGTTTTTCGGTCTGTTCGATACATTTTTCAGTATATCGTGTAGATCATTGGCTCTAAGGAGTTTCCAGCAATTCACTCAATTATCGTAATAAATTACTAAATTACGAGGCAGAACTACCATACATTGGCACACATAACATAAGACGACGCTTGCGAAGATCGTCCATTTCAATTTTAATTTCCATTATATTTCACCTTCTTTTCTATAATGATCGATATAAAGCGTCAGCATAATATAATGCATTGCTTTCATTAGGTCTTTTTTGTTTTTGCCTTCTTTGGAACCATAACGCCAGAGATACTTTTCGGCAGTATCAACACACGTAGTAGCAGCAGTTCCACGAGCAATCCATGCGTCAAGGCATTCGATATTTTCTTTCTTGTAGTGCTCTCCATATGTTTTGTTCACATATTCAAGCATATCTTCAAGAATGGTTGCTTCTTTGTATTTATACGTTGGCGAAATGGTAGGACCAACAATTTTGTTCGAGTTTTTAACTTGTAAACTATGTATATAATTTTGTGATATATCTATCGCAGGATTAAATACAGTTGTATCTGGAATAGGATTGATGTTTCCACCATTAATTACTCTACTCATCAGAATGTTTTACCTCCTGCCTTTTCTCTGTTTGCAAGTTGGTGATCTTCTCTGTGTGCATTGTAGTCATGTTTTTCTGCAATTGCGCCAGCGATATCAAGGTTAAGCGACCCACCAAGGTCCAGTATGCGGATAATACAGTCAGCAAGTTCTACCTCAATCATTTGTCGTTCGGTGAGATGATCATCCATCAAACCCTTACGCGCACCTTCAAGTGCTTCTGAAAGTTCTGAGTGGCACAAAGCAATCAAAGTTCCGATTTCGCGGGGCTTCTTATGCCACCCCATATTTACGGATTGATTATGCAATTTTTCCTGAACACCACGAAGTGACTTTACTTCTGCTGTCGTGAGCGAAAATTCTGTTTTTTTACTCTTTGGCATCATGTTTTCCTTCAGCTACTTCTGTCATAATAATCTTGGCATTTTCAGGACCAAGTGTTGTTTCATAAATGTGCTTTGCTGATGAAAGCATAGACGACGCCAGCATGAGCAATTGGTAAGGGTTATCGCACATCATGATGAGACTGTCGATATTACTCATCATTACTTCGATTTGTTTGTTTACTGTTTCTCCGTTGTCGATTTCATTCATTGTGTGATCCATGTTGGGGGTTGACGATTTTTCCAAGAGTGTAGCGAAGCTTTGCCCACCTTGTAGTAGTTACGGTAGTTAATAACGGGATCATCACTAATGATGTATTGCGCATCCATACATGAAGGTATAGGTGTCATATCCCAATTCTTGAGGTTCAGAGGTGGTGATTGTAGAAGGAAGCCCATATCATAGCATTTATGGGTTTTGTTGTAGCGAACATTATATTCCATGCACAAAGCAAAGAAATGTTCTACGAGCCAATTATAATTACCGATAGATTCACGGCACCATACAGCAGAAGGATGGTTGACGTGGGTAGCCGCATACAACACATTTTCGCGTTCATCTCTTAGTATCCATCGCTGAACATTGCGATTTGTTTTAGTTTTACCGATAAACTGCTCACCATCAAGAACACGATGAGCAGTTGATAGAAGTTGGGCTGACTCCAAAATCATTTTCACTACATGCTTATCAACTAGTGATTGTGCAGCTAAATCAGGATTGGTATCAGTAAAAAAGATGTTCACTTATGTTGTCTTTCCCATTGTTTTGATTTACGAAAAGCTTGTTCACGGTGGATAGGATTAGCATGACGATAAAACTCATAACCATCTAGAAAGTCCATACTTTGTAGAAAAGCTCGGGCCGTCAAACCTGTATATGTCTCGGTTCTGACCTCGCTATTCGGAGTAGCGAATCGAACCTTAATATGTCTAGGTCTGCGTATCTTAACCGATAATCCAGGCCATGTCAAGCTTTTTTCTTCAAGAATGATAGTTTCTGCGCTGGGCATAACAATACGCGGGTTGAAGCATACGAAATTTTGGGGTTCACCACGCATTGCAAAAACTCGATATGGTAAACCCATTTGTGGTGCCGCTAATGTAATTCCCCCATACTCATACATGACTTTAACAAGTTCCTGAGCAAATTCAATAGGATCGCACGGTGGGTCTTTAAAATCAAAGTTATTACTTTTTTCTTTTAGAAAGGTAAATTTTTGTGTCATGCTGCGGATTCCATCTTAGAGAAATTTTTGTGTTTCGTGAACCGAATGATATTACTGAACTTGTCATTCATTTGTTCCTTATGTGATATAACGAACATACTGTTATCGGCTGCGAGTGATTGGATGATAACCATAAGTTGATCTGTCCCTGATGAGTCTAATGAACTATCAAAAACCTCATCCAAAATCAACAAGTTAGTGCTGACTGAGTTACGAAGTTTGGCTACTGCTCTCCATGTGAACAACAAGGCCAAATCAATTTTTTGTTTTTCACCCTCAGAGAATGATGCATAACTAAAATCATCGCGGTATCTTGATTTGATGCTTTCTTGAAATTCACTGTTCATTTCAAAGCTAACAAAAAAATCCATCATTGCTAGATACTTGTTGACCAATTTGTTGATAACCGGAATATATTGGTTGATGATCTTTGTTTTGATACCACCGTCCTTTAACATAAGAGCAGCAGCGGCCAGCACTTGACGATCTTCCTGTAGAGTATTGAATTTATTTTCAATAGTGGTTAAGTCTTTTTCGAGATCGGCAATTTTCGTTTCAGTTGTTTGCTTTACCGATTTTTTTGCGTTATCAATTTCGTTTTGAGCAGACACACAAATTGACTTGTAGTGTTTGATCGAATTTTGAACTTCCACAAAAAGAGAATTTACGGCATAAAGTTTGTCACTAATTTCACTGTGTTTTACTGCACGTTCTCTGACTTTATTGTTAGCGTCTTCCCATTTAATCATTGCTTTGTCAATTTTATCAATTTTAGCTTGTCTATCCTGCACAATTTCGGCTGCAAAAGAAGGTTCAATACCCTGTGAGCACGTTGGGCAATTTTCATGTTTTTTGAAGAAGGAGATTTCTTTCTTTAAAATATCTCGATTATTCATAGACTTGGTGCGGTAATCACGAAGCTTATTTAAATCGTTATCGATGTGAACTTTATCTTCTCTTTGAGAGACCAGTTCATCAATTTGTTTTTGTAAAGTTTCTAGTTCATGCTTATCTGTTTCAATATGAGCCGTATATTCATCGATTACCGATTGCTTATTTTTGATAAATTCATCATTCTTGGAGCGAATTTCTTTAAGATATTGATGGACCATATCAATCTTGGTCTTGACTACCTTTTTATCATTTTCGGTTTCTTGAACATCTTTTTCGTTTTGCTGAATTTGTTCCTTAAGCAAAACATTCATTTTGGTAAAAATTTCAAGATCAAGAAGGTCTTCGATGATGGCTCTACGGTTTGGACCTGTAAGTTGCATAAACGGAACAAACGAAGCGGACCCAAGAACAACAACCTGACAGAATGATTTGAAATTGATTTTGAGGATTTGTTTTTCAAGAATTGCCTGATAATCTTTCATCTCGGCATCTTGGTTCATCAGTTTTTCGTTGCAGTATACCTCAAAGATATTAGGCTTTATACCACGAACGATACGATAGATGTTTGAACCAGACCAAAATTCGATCTCAACTACAGCATCTTTACGTGTGATAGAATTTACTAGCTGGCCTTTATTGATATTACGAAAAGGCTTACCAAACAAACCAAAGGTCAACGCATCCAGCATAGTTGACTTACCGGAACCATTTTCACCAACAATGAGTGTGGTCCCTGCTTTGCTTAGATCAATTTCTGTGAAAATATTTCCCGTAGAAAGAAAATTCTTCCAACGAATAAATTTAAATTCAATATTCATTCAAGTGTTGCCGCTTCACGATAGAGGTTAATCATTACGTCTTCAAGTTTTTGCTTATTGACAGAACCAGATATATCATTGATATGATTACGAAAAATGTCGATAGTGTTTTCGATATCTTCGGCAATATCAGATTCTTCTTGTAGGTCTAGATTCAAATGATCTTCAACAATCTGAATATCCAAAGCACCGGCCTTTTCGACTTTTTCACAAAACATATCAAACCAGTAAGGATTGGTTTTATTACGAACAACGATTTTGCATAGCACACCGTTAAAGGCACTGAAATCACAATTCAGTAGTTCATCAGAGGTGCAGTTGCTGTCATCATAGAACGCTTTCATGAACATTCTATATGGGTTCTCGATAAAAGTCAATTCCCTTGTTTTGGTGTCTAAGATATGGAAACCCCTAGAATCTCCATAATCCGACCAAGTAAACTGACCGTGGCTACCAAGATAATGAACACCAGCATCATTTGAACGATGATGGTAATGACCAGAACAAGTAATATCAAACTTCTGACTAAAAATGTTTGCATCATCGCCATGAGTCGAGACGTTACCCTTAAACATCTGAAAGCCGCGTAATTCGAGATGCCCAAGACAGATTTGAGCAGTCGTATTGTTAATTTTTTCGAACGTGTCATCTTTGTTTTCCGCACATATCCAGGGAACAAACAGAAACTTTGTGTCATCAAAAATCACTTCTGTTGCTTTATCGTAAACATGAAAGCGAGGCGAATCCATTCCAGGACAACAAAGTTCTTGGACGGCATTTACTGACGTTGTATTTTTGAAAAATATATCGTGATTGCCCAAAATCTGATGGTAATCGATTCCGAGTTTTGCGATGGGGTCAATAAAATCTTCACGCAAACGTTTGGCTGTTTGAATATTAATATACTTACGACGATCTACCAAATCACCAAGATGTATAATTGTTTCAATTTTATTTTCATCGATGGTCGGAAAGAACACGTTATCCAAGAACTTTTTGTTGTTATCCAAAAAGGCAATATTATCTCCCCTAACGCCCCAATGGGTATCGCAAATAAGCGCAATCTTCATTATTTTCCTCGTTTTGTGAATGCCATCTTTTTAAGTTCGTCATCACAATAATCTCTAATGGCTTTGACGCGATCTTCAAAATTGTTTCGAACGTTGATATTAAGCTGGCGGTTGTTCATAGATTCAACGCAGTCAATGACTATCGCTGGGATCAAATGTTTCTGGTTCATCTTCTAGTTCCTTTTCTAAAATATCTTCGGGAACCACAAGATTATCGATTCCCCTTATAGTCTTTTTTGGTGTCTTTGTCAACTTATTTTCAAAGCTGTTTATGATTTCGTTGGCTATTTCGTCATGCGCCAAATGCAATTCTCCATTGTCATCAGAAGTTAAGTGCATATGCTGCATATTTTTATACTTTAAATATGTTTGTTTCTTCTCCTTGTTAATTCTACGGATCATGGCATTCCAAGCAATCTGCGTAAAATATGCAAACGGATTCTCACCTTTGGCCGGGTCAAATCCCATAACGGACATAACACAATTTTCGATGGCATCACCAATCATATCTTCACGATAGCTATATGCAATGAAATTTGGTTTGGTGGATAGACGTTTGCTGATTTCAGTGAAACAATCACCTATGTAATCAGGAATTCGGGTATTCTTATCAACCGCAAGACTGGCACGATAATCTACAAGTGCTCGATAAAAATCAGCATTATTGACGTAGTGACGCTTTTTGGTGGTCTTCGCATTTTTCATGTTGACAGCCTCATTCTGTGGTGGTATAATCATTATGTGATTATGATGAATATTAAGTTAAATCTACGTTGTATATCTTGTATGGAAACTTTTCTTCGTTGTATATCTTAATACGTTCAACGAAATGGTTCATCGTAAAATTTCTATTAGTTTCCCAAGAAAGATTATCAGCTATGTCATAGAGAACAGCATCAGTTTTGGTGGCAGACTTACGTAAACTTCTTCCAATTGATTGAAGATTTCTAACTCGTGCCTTTGAAGGACTAGCGAATATAATATTACGCAAACTAGGAATGTTAATACCGGTGCTCAAACAACCGTATGAGCCAACAACAATAGCATTTTTTTCCGTTTCAAGAATATTACGAATTCTCTCACGTTCATCACCCTTGACAACACCAGAAATATAGTAGACACTCCTATCATCACCACAGCTTTCCTTAATTATTTTATACAGGTCTTTTCCTTGCTTTTCGACAAATTGGAAAAGTAACAACGTGTTGCCATCCAAAGACAATGCCAAATTTTTGATAAATCTATTACGTTTTTTACTTGTAACAATATAATCAATTTCGGTTTGGTAATTTAGTCCGACCATCTGCTGTCTTATATCGTCTGGATATTTTAAAACGATAGCTTTGATCTTAAATTCAGCGGCATACTTTTGCTCAATAAGTTCGGCAGTTGTGGTGACTACTCTTACGGGACCGAAAAGACCCTCAAGAATCATTTTGTTTGTTTCTGTGCCATCAAGAGTTCCTGTGAATCCAAAACGATATTCACACTGATTCAGCTTCGTCATAATATCTGTTAGAGATTTGGCCTTAAACCCATGAGCCTCATCACCAACAACCACATCAAATTGATCAAACCACGACTTAGGTAATTTGTATATCGATTGCCATGTTGAAATGATAACCGGACGATCTGAATCTTTTTTGCTGTTTTCCATTATTTTATGGATTTTTTCTTCTGAATACCCGTAGTCAACAAAATCAGAAGTCATTTGATGCACTAGACCAACAGTGGGAACAACGATCAACGTTTTTGTATTGTAATATCTGGTGAGCATATAAATCATAAGAGACTTACCAGAAGACGTTGGTGAAAGAAGCAATCCTCTACGTTTTCTTACGGCATGAAGAAAAGCATCAATTTGATATGGTCTTGGATTGTGTTTTGGTTTCAGCCACTTTATGAATTCGTTGCATTGAACCAACGAAAACTCTGTGTCACCTTTCATTCCATCAAGGTCCAGATCGTAATTTCTTGCTTCACAGAATTCTCGCAGGCTTTCAACGAGACCAACATATAACAAACGGTTCATACTATTGAATATGCGTATCTTTCCGTCCCAAATTCCACTTTTGAATTTAGGCATGAATTTTGCGCCGGGAACGTCAAAGGTGTAATGATCACTAATTTCCATAGCTATGCCAGGATCACATATGACCTTAGCATATGTCTCATCATAATATTTGACTGTAATTGTGTCTGTCATTATCCACCATTAACAAATTTTGCCCACTCCAATGCGTTTCTTAACCAATAACCTCTGTTCGTTAGAGATTTGATTATCGTTTCAAGAGCATCCACTTTTTCCTGCTGCATACCAATCTTTAATGAAAGCTCGATCATGTCTTTATCGGCTTCCATATACATGTGAAGATCAGTTTTTAGTATCATACCTTTTGCCGGTAATTGCCACCCCTTAGCTCTCGTTTCTTCCGTGTGGCCTTGGGTATAGAATTCGTGCTTATCGAGTTTTAGCACTTTTAGTTGCGCTTCTAGATTTCTTAGCGTAGTCTTTTCGGCAACATAAATTCTATAATACTTAAAATGCAACTTCGGAATCTTTAGGCTTTCGTCACCAATTTCCGTTTTATCTATCTGACTATCGTTTTCCCATTCCGTAAGAATATCTTCAAATTTCATAACTTACTCCCCATTTAATAAAGCTTATTATACAGGAAGTTGTTACGAAAGTCAAGTAGTTTTGTTTATATCATAACTTATATATCTGAATTGTGCTGATGCTTCTAAGTAATTAATATCTTCCAGCGACGAATTGAAATTGAGTGATGACAAATTTATTGGAAATGCGTCATGAAAAACAATTTCGTAATTTGGATTTCTTTTGCTGGTCAAAATATTCAGTGAAATTTCCGAACGCAATCCTTGTCCCGAGTAGATAGGCATGGATGCTAGTGAATTATATTCAGCCTGAGTTTGTTTTCCCTCACTTTTAATCCAATTGAATATTTCAAGATAGTTCTGAAGATTTTCATCAATCTTAAAATTAATGGTAAGTTCCTCATACATAACGTGATCACCGGCATACGGAATTCTAATCAAAGGATTATTTACTTCGATTGGCTGTAGGGATAAACCTGGAATATTGACTTGCTGAATAAAGAAATTTACGTTTGGTGCTCTCTTGATCTGAAATTTGAAGTTGATCGGTGAGAGAAAATTTGATGGAACAGTTCCTGACATTATATATCTCCAAAGATTTAATATATTTATACACAAATAAAAAGGAAGGGCCAATTACGACCCTTCCAAAATTTAATAGAAGTCTTTGAAATTATCTCTTGACGTTTTAACACGCTACATTCTATTTTTCGAGTGTCGAGTTTTATCGCTTCTTTTGATTTATTTATACCGAGAGTGAAATACTTTCTATGAAATATTTTGGTAATTTTGTTTTATTTTGTGACGCTTTATATAATGAAACATAAGGTATGTTATTATCTTTAGAATATTGTTTGAGACCAAATATAGTTTTTTGGTTGCCATTTTGAAATAATATAATATATTTTTTTGAATTTGATTTTCTCATCGTCTCTATTTGTTCTGGTGAAATTTTCTTACCTTTTTGCGAAGTAGAAATTTTTGATTTATGTTCGTCTGATAGTGGTATGCCTCGCGGAATTCTTTTACCGGTAGCCCATTCGTTTTTAACTCGATCACTAATTTCCTGTTTTCTTTCATCAGAATATTTCATCCCAATTTTTGCTTGTCTTAGCTTTTCTTTATGTTCTTCGGTAAATTTTCTATTTTTTTGTTTTTTTGCTATCGATATTGCTGCTGCTTTTTCAGGAGAACATGGACCGGTCTTTTTACCTTTTTTGGCTATTGATATTTTTTGACCTACATTTTTTATAGAATCATCATATTTGTGCCAAGTTTCGTTGTTTTTTATGTTCAAATTATAATATCGCGGAAATTCGTTCGATGGTTTTATTTCTGAAATTTTTATCATTCTCAACCAACGCATCTCTTCGTCATACATTTCATTTTTGGAATGTATGTTATTTTTCAATATGCGTCTTTTGAAATCTTGTGGTCGATTTTTATACGTTTTTTTCATCCAAGGTGAACTACAGATATAACCATCATCAACAAATCCCCAATGGCATCCAACATAGTAACGTTTGTGTTTGCGATCAAACCAGATATAAACAAATCCATATTTTTTATTCATTATTGCAATATCCATATAGCTTCGATTTCGATCAATCCAGATTTAGACGGATGTGGGTCATGCACAACTTTTCCATCCCACATTATTACTATATGCTTACATCCTCTATCAGCCGGACCAGATGCCAAATAATAACCTACTGGTTTTGGTGGTTTTTCCCAAGGACCAGTTAACATGATTGGATTTATTCCGTGATCAATCATGAATTTTTCCCAAGTATCATACCAATCTGATCCGGGTTGATCTTTAACAAAATGAGGAACATCCTTTCTATCTAATTCTAGAATAGAAGCAGTAATCGCGCGAACACAATCACCAATTTCACCCCTATCGTAAAAAAATTCTTGTTCTACAGGAATCATTATATATTTCTCCATTGTTGATATATCTATTATAACATATTAGTAGTATTTAGTAAACAACAAAAAAGCGGCTTTTTACAGCCGCTTTGATGCTTAGATTGTAATAATTAACCCATGAGGTTATTTACAATAACTCTACGGTAATAGACGTTTGTTGACACATTCAATGCGCCAGCGCCCTTTGTAAGACCCTGGGCGAATGGATTTGCAACCATGCCGTAACGAGTCTTGAAGCCGATCTTTGGCTGGAATGTTGACTGATCGACTGCACGAACCATCTGTAGTGGGACGTATGGGCAATAGAACAGACCAGCATCGAAAGCTGAAGAACCACGATAACCAACAGTCAAATAGTTACCACCGATTGCATATGGATCGATGTAAACCTTCAGACGGCCATTGAGAACACCAGCAAAGGTGTTACCTGTATCGTCAACTTGCAGGTTGTTTGAGTTTAGAGCAGGAGCGTAATCTAGAACACCGGCCATTTGCAATGCTGATGCAACATCAGAAGAGCAGATAACGATGTTACCCTTACCACGACGAGTATCCTTCGCAATTTGGTTAGATTCACGTTCTAGCTGGAACATTAGGCCCTTGAACTTTTCAACTGACCAACGACCATTTGAGTCGGTGTCAAGATCGAAAACGCCAGGAGTTGTTGTATTCAACTGAGCGCCATAGTTAGCTGTGATGTTGATTGTGCGAACAACTTCACGGTTGATTTCAGCAAGAATTTCGGCAGCCAGAATATTTGATAGTTCTGTTTCTGCATCGAGACCATGAATTGCCTTCAGGTCTTGTGCCAGTTCCATCGTATATTCTGCCTTCAGAGCACGAGTGCGGGCCTGAACTGCAACCTTTTCGATGCTGAATGCCATCTGGTTGAATGGATATCCACTATCAACACCAAGGGATTCGCCTTGTGCTGTTGTCATACCCTGCGCAGTGTTATACTGGATGTTTGCATTGTTAGATGTTCCAGAAACAAATGGTGTTGTATTTGTTTGTCCTGGAATTGTTCCAGAGAAATTCTGACCAAATGTTGTGTTACCAGCTAACATATAACCTGGAGTTGAGTTAGCGCCACCTTCTGCGGAGAACATGGTGTTAACTTCGTTGTAGAATGTTTCGTTATCCTGAACCTGACCAGCAGCAAGACCGTTCGATCCTGTTTGGTTGCTATAACGTGAACGCATTGCAAAGATCAAGCCGGTTGGGCCTGTCATTGGCTGAGTTCCGCAAATGTCATAAGCGATCAAGTTTGGCATAGAACGACGAACCAGTGAAATCAGAACTGGATCGAAAGTATCAATACCACCTGCACCTGCTGTTGAGCTTGATGAACCCATAGCATTAGTTGGCAGAAGTGATGATGTTTCGTTAAGTGAACCGTAGTTGCTTTGAACAGCAGCGTCACGAAGAGCGCGTTCTGTATTTTCCAACATAACAGCGGTCATTGAACGGCGGTGTGCGTCCTTAATTGGTGAAAGATCGGCATGTTCCAAAATTGGTGCCCACTTTCTTTGAATTTCTTCTTGTAGATACATTTGTATTCCCTTTCTTTATGGGTTATTTGTAGTATTTATAAAAACTTATTTCTTGATAGTGCGAGAAATTGCCTGCGCATATCTGTTGACTTCTGGATCGATTGAAAGAGTTTGACCAGTTGTTTCGCCTTCGAAAGTTTCTTCTTCAATGTTAGAAACCGCTACTTGCTTTGTTGCAAAATAGTTTTCCTTAACGACTGAAAGTTTTTTTGCAAATGTTTCGAGGTCGCCGTTATATTCTAGACCTTCCGCAAGAGCAATGAACTTTTCTGATTGAGTTAGAGTAAGACCATCAGCGAATTCTTCAATGAGTTCTGACTTACGGGCTTCATTTACATCCTGTCTCAATTCTACATTTTCAGTGATAGCTTCATTTAGCTGGCTTTCCAGTTGTTCGACTTTAGCAGCTAGTGATTCAACCACATCAACCTTATCAGCAGGCACATCGATATAATGTTCTGTGAAAAGATTCTTTAGACCATCGATGAATTCTTCCATAACTTCATTACGGAGAGTCGATTCGATAGCAACTTGATTTTCTTTGATCCACGTTTCAACAACGTAATCCAGATATGTATCAACTTTTGTTTCTAGTTCTTCTTGAATTTCTGAAACCGCTTCTTCTAGCTTTGTTTCATATTCTTCTTCAATACGAGCAATTTCAGTAATCGCCTTTAGATTGACGGCAGCTTCGAATAGTGTTGAAGCCTTGTCTTTGAATTCTTCTGATAGGTCTTGACCGGCGAACATTTCTTCAACATCTTCGCGCATAGACTGACCTGGGGTAATGCTTGAAAGCTTTGGCATAGCGTCATTGGCTGATGCTCCACCCTTACCTGTAGCATATGATGGCTTCATACGAATAGAAGCTTCGTTGCCCTTTTCGTTTGCATTGCCGGGAAGATGTGATGCTTCCTTACCGATAAGATTCATTGCGTCATGGAACCACTTTGTAAGATCGTCCTTCTTCATTGAATGCATAGCGCCAAGAACAGCAGTCATATGTTCGATCTTTGACTTTGGATCGTCTCCTGCTGGACGTGAATTCGGATGCAATGAAGACATGGCAAGCGAATCTTCTCTAATTGTTTCTTCTTTCAAACCTAGTTCCTCCTTAGAACGATCAGCGAAATGTGTTGCTGCTTGTTTTCTATCGGCTGGTGTAAACATCTTATGCCAAGGTGTTCCGTCGCCATGTTCTTTTGCGTAGCTGTGTGCTGCTCTGTCTGCATGATAAGCCCAGAGATTTTTTGCCTTTTCATGATCATACTTGCCCGATTGAACCTTTTTCATCAGGTTTTTCATAATTGGTTCGTGGCCGGTATGATGAAGGTGTGTATTATTGTCTGCATGAAGAGTGAGTTCATGGGCAGCATCAGACATTTTTGCTTCTAGAATTTCTTCAACGCCATCGGAAGGTTCGTTATAAAGGTCTTCCAGTAATTGATCGATATCTATATCTTTTTTTGACATATATTTGTCTCCCGAATCTTAATTTATAATATTTATATAACTCTACTCTTTGACGCGAGAGACTTGATGTAACTCTCGAAAATACCAAGCTGATTTTCTTCAATCTGGTTCATGGTCATTTTGCGTATTGATTTTTTCATTTCGTGTAGGCGTTCTTCATGCCATGTGTTTTTTACTGGATCGAAAACCCAATCAACATTTTCCATGATACCCTTAACAAAAGCATCCGGTGCAGATGGATCAGCAACGATATCTGCGGCAGTAGCTAAATGAAAATCTTCTTGGACTTCCATAATACCCTGTTTATTTGGCTTAAGACTACCTAAACCACGAGAAGAAACACCAAGATTAGAACCAGACTTTAAAAGACCTTTGGCAATATTTCCCATTGGTGTGTCAGCCAATTTTGCTTTACCAACGAAATTATTACCGTCTTTTTTCAGTTCGGTGATCAAATGAGATACTCGGTCCAGATTGATTTGTGGACCAGCGGGATGACCCAGTTCGCCATAACCACGATTTGTTTTAACGTGATCTTCGATATAACGATTTACGGCAGCTTCCATAATAGGAAGTCTGTAGATACGACCGTTACGATTTGGCACTTCAGCTTGTAAGAAGATACCATGAATATAATGATTTTTGCTGCCATCTTCTTTGGCTTCAGTGATATATTCTACGTCTTCGAATTTTGCTTCGGTAATGAGTTTCATTTTAGATATTCCTTATGGTGTTGACTGAGCTACCCAAGCACCACCAAAATACCAATAAATTCTTCCACCAGCGGAACCAGTAGTATTTATATATAACGATCCTGTTATGGGTGTTCCTGATGGACTGGATGATGCGCCAGTGATATGATTTGTTGCTGGGGTTCCTGCGCCAATTGCAATACTGCTGTTTGACATTCCCAAAAACGAAGCTGCACCGGTTGAAACTGATGCTTTGACTGCCATTTTATACTCCTATACCTGGGGTTACGTAAACTTGAGACGTTCCAGATGCGGTAATAGCGGTGAAGAAAGAATTTGCCGGGAATGAAATGATTTCTAGAGTTCCTGGTAATACGGGAACGCTATTAGCTGTAGTCGTAACAACTACAGCATTGGTATTAGCGTTTAGTGTATTCGATCCAACGCCGATAAAAATTAAATTCTGTCCCGAATTAAAAATTCTGTATTGGCAAAAACTTAAATCATTAGCGCCAGTTTGAACTGCTTGAATTGCAGTAGGTGCTTGTGTGTTAGCAAGGAATGTTACTGTATTACCTAGCGGAACGAAAGCACCCGAGATTATTGGTGTATAAATTCTTGCCATGATTAGATTCTCCCGTCACCAAATTGACTCATTGGTGCTCCGTAACTATTTGGTGCCATAGTGACACTAGAAATACCACCATCAGAAGGTGATGTTTGTTCGTCTTCTTCTGGCTTGTCGTGATCGCCATAAATCATATAGTCATGGACACTATTGATCATTTCTTTAGCCTGAGCAATTTTAGCCTGGACCCAAGGCTCTACGTGAAGGTCGTGCGGCATTTGAGTCAGAATATGCAATGACTTATTCGCTAGTGCCTTTAGTTCTGCCTTAACCATTTCGATTTCTTCTTGAGTATCATCGGCCCGACCTTTTGGTAGGTCTGATTGATCACCACCAAGAAGTGGTATTGCTAGGTCTTCTTTAGTATATTTTGACTTTTCCGGATGCATACCGTAGTAAGCACCGAGCGCCATACGTTTGCGTTCTTCTTTAGACTTACCTGCAAACTTTGGGTCTTTTGAATTTTCAAAGTCTTTAATTACTTCACCGGCAGAAGTTTTTTTTGTCAGAACTTCTTTAAGGGTTTTTTTAGTATACCCCATACCACCACATTCAGCCAAACCATGAACGGGGCATTTAGTTCCCTTTGGTGACTTATTGCATTTTAATTCTGTTTCTTCCTTTGCCATACGAGAAAGCTTATTGGTTGCTTTTGTGATACCAGCAAAACGATTGGCGATTGTTTTGTGTTCTTTTTCGGTTGATCCACCAAAAATATTTCGAGACTTTGCACCAATAGTAACAGCTTTTTGTGCAATATCACCAGCAGCTTTTTGTGTGTATCTGGCTAGAGTATTTGGTCCAAGTTCGTTAACCGTTTCTTCGCCGTAAACTTTTTCATCTTCGTCTTTCTTGTGGCCGAAGTTTTTCATTTTTGGATCGTCCATAGAATATTTTACGTTGGTAGCTTGGAAAATATCTTCTTTATTACCAGCACGACTTGCATGTTTTTCTGTGCTGTGCTTCTTAACAAATTTCTGTTCATCACCTGCTTTTGGTTCATAATCAACGCCAGGGTCAACACCAATAGAACCGGGAGTTACGGTGGATTTCTTGACACCATTAAGAATGTCTTTAAGTGATTTAGGCATCGTCTTGGTATTCCTCTGGTTCTTGGTTTCCAAACATTGACTGAGCCACCTGAAGCTTTGTATCATCGATAGCTGCTTCAATCTTACTTGCAATAATCGAATTAAAGGCTTGTTGAAATTCGATTGGTTTTTGTCCGGAACTAAAGTTGATTAAGTCAGAAACTCTATATTCGATATCAGTCATGTTTTATTTATCCTTATTTATTTTTTGCAACAATGAGAACTGAAGAACGATATTCTTTTTCTTCCTGTGGGGAACGAGATTTTTTGGCACCCAGTAATCTCACTTTTGCCTTTGCGTTGCTTATTTTTGATTTTTTTTGGTCTGTGGCGGGAGTGGCGTCAGTATCTTCATCGGATGCTAAAGGTTGCACACCGGGATTTTCTTCATTACCGGCAACAGCTTCATCGTCTTGATCGTCGCCATCTTGAGGTGTCATAGCATAACGAGGATCGGTTGCTTCTTCGTCACATTGTTCATTCATTTCTTCAATATCATCATCTGACTGGTGAAGAACATTTTTACGCGCCCAAGTATGCGAATAATATTTACCGATAAGACCTGATTGTTCCATCTGAGTAAACAAATTGGTTCTATTTTCTAGAATTTCAGCATCTTTCAATTCAGTGAAGTAATTATCCTTGGCAAAATCGTATTTCACATCCGGAACAATATTAGACCAATCCTCCAGAGACATAACGCCCTTAAGAACCAGTTGTTTTTCTAGAAGTGATGAGAACAAAACAGCAAAGCGGCCACGGAGTCTTGAAATAAAACGAGCGAACTTCAATTCGTCTCTGGTAACTTCTGTAGCACGACCCAGCGAGAACAACGCATCGGAATTTAAGCGATTGACAGGAACATTAAGTGTTTGCAATAATTTTTTCTGGAAGTATAAAACGTCATCCATTTCGCCTAAAGTTTGACCGCCTGGGAGTGTTGTAACTTCGGTTCCTTTACCACCTTCACGACGTGGCAACCAGTAATCTTCAAGCATAGTCATGAACTTACGATCATCACGAACTTCGCCAGTTGCACCATCATAAATTAGACGATTTTTATGCTTGGTCATAATGTCACGGACGTATTGTTCCGCTTTCATCTTAGGTAAGTTACCAACGTCGATATACCAAATTCTACGTTCAGGTGCGCGAGCCAAACGATAAATTACTAAAGCATCTTCCAAAGTTCTAAGTTGATTTAAAGCTTTAATGGATTTATGAAGATAAGAAAGAACCATCGTCCCTTGGTTATCTGTCAATCCGGAAGTAACATGAACAACAGCGTCTTTAGCAATTCTAAGCCCTGATGTTGTAGGCCCGACAGTTTTATTACCGTAATTGAATCCTTTATCGTTAAACATAAAGTATTCGTTTTGAGTCTTTAAGATAACAGCTTCACCTGCATCAGAGCCACCCTGAGCCTTTTTCTTGGATACTTCACGGACCTTACGGATTTTTCTAGGATCAACATATCGTAGTTCCTTGATCCCGTCTTTTGTATGTTTTTCATCAATCATTACGTGGTAGTAAAGTCTACCATCAATATACCAGCGACGATAAATTTCATATGCTCTATTCTGGAAATTCAGCAGATTAAGAACATTAGAAAATTCATCACGAATAGCTTTTTTAACTTTGTCTGTGATTTCTACATTATCGAGAATGATACTAACAATATTATCTTCATCAATAGACATAGTTTCGTTAACGATTTCATCCACAGCCGCATCAATTTCCGGCTGTAGGGACATTTCACGATATTTTGTTACAAGTTCGGCTTCAGTTCTTACAGTTCCATCAAGGTCAATATACGTTCCATACGAAGCAGCCGCAGCAATAACAACTGCACCATCATCTTGCTCTTTTGGGGCAAATGATGGTGCAATATCAAGCTCTTGCGCTTTTCTTTTAAATTCGAAACCAAAAAGTGTCGCCATACTTAAATTTACTCCAAAGCGGGGAGGTAAAATTCAATACCTCCCCTAAACAATTATATATTAAATACCAGCTACCGCAACACCAACTGAAGTGCCTTGTCCTGGCAATGGAATCCAGTAATCATAAGCAAACGTTACATTGAAAGTCTGTAGAGCGTCTGTGCTATTCCAATCAACGCTCATTTCAGATACGCTCAAAGGAAACATTCCGAAGAATTGATATTGTTTAATTGGTGGTGAAGAAGTGGATGACAAATTAACACCAGGCCCGCCAGTGTTTATATTAAAATTAACACCAACCGCCCCAGTGTTTATATCAATTCCACTACCGGAAGCATTACCACCTTTGGCATACTGTGAAACCTGGGCAGTTGACTTATACTGGTTTGCAATAAAACTTCCGTCAGTTTGATTTGCTACGATGTTGTTCATGAGATTTGACCAAGCTTCGAAAGCGTCTCTAACCAAGAAGTCTTCGTCGTTCATAATTGTTACTGACCAATTATCAAACGTTCTATCGCCAACCAACTTAATTTTACGACCAAAATAAGGAACTTCGATCATACCCAAACTTGCGGCAGGAATTGAAGTAGCTGAACAAGTTAAATTCAGCTTTCTTTCAATATTTGTTCCGTTACCGCCAACTGCGGGTGGAATATGAATGTTTACATCGAACAGAGTGGGACGAGCACCACCCTGTGATAGACCACCCTGAAGAAAATTACTAACATTAAAAGCCATTTTTGTTACTCCTATTTTTATCTATTTATATTAGAAACGACCGACTACTGTTGAGAAATCGACGCCGCTTCTGACAGCAACAAAGTTTAGCTGGATGAAGTTGATCGAACGATTTGGCTTAATGTAAATGTCACCAACGAATTGATTTGCATTGATAACAGCAGAGGTATTGTTTGTAGCATCGCACACAACAAGGAAGTCTGTGATACCACGAAGCGCCTGCACTTGTGATAGATAAGGAGTAATCAGGTTTCTGAATTGTGCTCTTGTGAAATCGTCATTGAATTCAAAGAGAGAATATTGAGCAGCCTGCGCAATAGCCTTTTCAATAACAATGAACAATCTACGAACATTGATACGATCAAATGCAGAAGGCTTAACAGTGAATGTTTTATCACCATAAAGAACTGTGCCTTGACCTGGGAATGATACTAGAGGATTGATTGCGTTTGAATAAAGCACGTCACGAGAAGCTTGGTTTGGATTCCAACGTAGTTTTACAATGTTTTTGATCTGACCACGATTGAAACCGGCAGGAGACCACCAAGAATTGTTGGTTACGTCAGTTCTTGCGCATAGACCAGCAACGTCACCATTTGTTGGAATGTAACGATAAACGTCATTATAACGATCATACATCTGCTTATAACCAGAATCGACTACGGCATAAGTTGAAGTATGCAAAGCGTTGGTTGCCCAATTAACAAGACTTACTGCTTCTGCTCCTGGGTTGGAAGTTACGATTCCTTGGTCTGGTGTAACGAAAACAACACAGTCTTTTCTTACTTCACCAATGTTATCAATCAAGAAGTTACCAAGCTGGAAATTATTAAGTGCCTGACCGTTTACTGTAACAGTTCCACCAATTGGCTTTCCTTGAAGAACCAGAGAAATAGGCAGAGTTTGCTTGTCTGCAAATAAGCTATAACCAGTTGCGAGAGTTGCCAAAGGAACTGTTGTTTCTGTGTAACCATCATTACCAGCAACAAAACGCTGATTATATGCGGTAGTGTTTGTTGAAGTTGCGATATTTACTGCGGTATTTGATAAAGCATTAGCGCGATCATTAGCCCACCAAACATACTTTGATGTATTGTTGATTACGGTCTTGTAATAGATTGAAGCACCATCTGCACTCTGAGCATCAGTAGCACGAGAAACGTTAGGGAATACTTCAAGAATTGTGTTAGGAGTTCCGGTGAACAAACCACCAGCGTCAACAACTACAGCATGAAGTGTATCGATTGCGGCAGTGTTACCGAAATTTGTATTCCAATAAGAAGATGCTGGTGCTGATGGAACTGCTGACGCAAATTCCCATTTACGGCTGAGACCAGTTGCGCTATTAGCAACAAAAGGAGTTGCAAGAGCAAAAGGAGTTGTAAAATTGATAGTAAGAGCAGCAGCGGAAACAGTGCCGATATTGGAAATCTTCATCGCCTGAGTTCCGACTGATGAATTACCAACCGTAATAACGTCACCAACAGACAAATTGTTTGTAATTACTGATGCAACCCAAGTGTTGGCGTTGGTATCTAGTAATGAAGTATTTTGTGAGAATACAGCAGAGTTTGAACCGATTGCGAATGTGAATGTTGCGTTACAAGCTTGGTTTGCTGTATTAACCATCGAAACGTTTGACGCATAAACACCAGCAGTATCGCAAACACTAATGCGAAGTGAACCACCGAGCGCACCAGGATACTTTGCAACATATTGAACGGCACTATCAAAAGATGCTGTATTATCGTAATAAGCACGGTTTAAAATCGTTTGTGCAATATTGCTTGCTGGGGCAGCGGTTGAATTGGCAAAAGCACTAATTGCGCCGTTTGTCAAAGTTGAATCTGAAGTATTGGCAGTTCTTACAACATAAAGGGATGATCCATAGCCAAGGAAACTTGCAGCCGTGAACCATGTTTCTGCGTTATTAGCAGTTGGTGTGCCGAAAAAGTTTGCAAGATCGTTTTCATTTGTTACGAGAGTTGCCTGATTAACTGGACCCCAACGAAACACACCAGCAATAGCACCAGTAGAGGTTGAAACCGCAGGGACAATCGTTGTAAGATCAATTTCTGTAACGTTTACGCCAGGACTTAATTGAAAAGCCATTTTTACTCTCCTTCATATAGAATGGGTATTAAACTTGTTTTATTCTATTTATAAAAACTCGTTTTCTACTTCGTCACTCATCCAACTGCGCATAGGTCGCTGATCAAAAACATCTTCCAGATCACCACCAAAGTCCACGAAACCAAAAGGAAGTAAATCATTGATTGTATCTTCTTCAGATTTTTCTCTGAGTCTTGCTAAGGTATTTATGTCTGTGATATCTTTGAAATACGATTGATCCGATAACCAAGCAAACAGCACAAGACCCATAACCATATCGTCATGTTTCCCTGGTTCTGCCTGGTAACTTGATCCTTTTTTGGAAAATGTTGCAAGCTCACCAATAGTATTAAAATCATTGATCACTAGCTGGTTTTGTTCAATAAGCAATTTTAGAATCGAGCAACCAACAGATTTCACGATTTTTGATGTTCTGATACCTCGATCAACATTATTACCAAATCCAGTAGTAATTCTTTTACCCAAACGACCAGCAGATTCGGTAAACAAAATATTGTCATATTCAAAATCATAGTGTAATGAAGTAGAAACTTGTTCACCTATATCATTAATTTCGACCAACGTAGCTGCATTATTATATGATTTGGCTACACGATATACAACGTCAGCGTAATCAATGGGTGTTACAGTATTGTTTCGATAGACGCATACTTGCTCGTATGGCATTTTTGTAACGTCAATAATACTGAATGCAGAATAGTCCAGTCCTTTACCACGAGAAACGTCAACGATACAAGTATAGACGTGGTTTGCTGCCGGATGTTTATAAAGTGTAAGACCTTCTTTTTGCTGAATTGGTCTTTGCGCAACCAGTTCTTTAAGTTTCCAACCAGAAATTAGTGTGCCTGATGAACCAAGGAACTCAACACAATATTCTTGCTCGAACTTTTCGGTATCAAAGTTCATAGACGCAAGGGTGTCTCTTTTCCAATTATCATCACGGCCAGGAACATTATCCCATGTGACTTTGATTGGCTTGTAGTTGTTTACGCCTTCATGAGCATTTTGCCATATCTGGTAAAAGTGGTTTAATCCATTTGGTGTTGATACCAGAACGACCTTTGTTGACAGACCGGAAGAAATGGTAGGATAAACTGAGGTAAAGAATGCATCCCAATTTTCAATGAACGCAGCCTCATCGATGAATAGAAGATTAATCGAGAACCCACGAATGTTATCGGATGACGTTGCAGAAGCGATAACACGAGAATTGTTTTCAAGAACAAACGATCCTTTATTCCACTCAACGACGCCCTGCTGTAACCATTTTGGAAGATGTTGATACGCAAGCTGAATCTTACCAAGAATTTCTCGGGCCGTTTCTCCTTTGTTAGCAAGAAGCGCAACAACCTTTTCGGAGTTAAAAAGAATATACCATAGAATAAATCCACAAGTCGTTGTCGAATTGTGTGAAAGAATATCACCAGTCCATAAACGATGATCATCACTATCCACGGTCACATCAAACATATTTTCTTTTGATATTGAAAGTTGTTCAACTGATTTTACTTTTGATGGGCCTGCGCGTGTCATTATCAAAGTAAAATCAGGAATACAATCTTTTACGAAAATTTCATTAAAATTCTGGTCAAATACTATATGAGTGTCAGCACATAATATTTTTGCACCATTTTCCGTCACAATTTCCCACACTTCATATTCAATGGTTTTATGAATAGAGGAAATCGATTGCCAACCAGTATCTGTGTCAATTTCCCAATCATCAACATCAAAAGATTCTATAAATTTTCGTTCTACTCTCTCAGAAAGTTTAAGCATTTTTCAACAATTTCCTCTGGATATTTTTTATAATCATTATTCCTCTGTGGTAATGTTATGAGAAACCAGATGACCGGATAAAGCAGCGGCGCAGAACCCACAAATATCACAGACCACATAATCTTCTTGTTCATTCATACCATTATATTTTTCTTTGCTTTTTTGACTGTGTTCCATGTATCTCGGCAAGAAACAGAGCACCACAGACTATTTTTACGTTTTTGTTCGAATTGGTTGTCGCACTGATTGCATTTCATAGAACTCTCCTATACTAGTTTCTATAATTTGACCAGTTTTTTTATTTCTGGCTCGTATAGGAGTATTTATACAAAAACATTTTCCTGCTTGACGTGCTGTTCCAATAATTGTATAGCGTTCTTCGGCCATAGAACGAAGCATATCTTTTTGATAATCATACGGATGAAAGGGAATTAAACCCTTGTCAACGTTGATAATTTTCATATATGTTTCGACAAAATATATAACATCTCTGGAACATTTCATATATTCTTCGACAATTTCAGGAGTCCAATTAATTTCAACGCCAGATTTTTTTAAAAGTGGATTCGCGTTATATCCTTTATAATTATTGATATTTGCCGTAAAACTCATTTCTTCATATCCTCTATCATTTTTTGTAATTCTGCTGTGCTTCCTACGAATAAATTATTGGTGACTTTCTTTTCTCCATCGCTTGTTTCAGAAGCTTTGGTCATTTCTTTAACTTTCTTTTGAATATCCAGCATCTTTTCGGAAGCGTTTGTTACAGTATCCATAAGTTTTGCCAGAACTTCAAATGCTCTTGGATTTTGCGATTGATCAGCAATTACAGCAAGTTTAGCAATTGCTTCTGTTCCATTTTCGATTACTTCACGAATATTAGCACGAGCAAAGGTAAAATCTTCCAGTGCAGAATCGTCGCTAATCTTATCCATAATCATTGCTATGGCAACGTTATTTTCTGGTATTGGACCCAATCCCAAAGCTCGGTTTAATGGGTCTTCGTCGTTGTCTTCATTCATTTTTTTGCTTCTTTTATAATTCTGACCATATTTGAATACTTTTTTAATTCAAATTGCTCGTTAGTCATATTTGAATGTTTTGCTGCTGCTCTACGAACTCCGTCATCTTTATCATCCAATGCTTTGTCCAGATGTTCTTTAGTTGCATTTGGGTGTGATGCCGCTGCTAAACGAACCCCGTCATTTTCATCATTCAATGCTTTGTCCAAATGTTCTTTAGTTGCATTTGGGTGTTCTGCTGCTGCTATACGAACATATGAATCTTTATCATTCAATGCTTTGTCCAAATGTTCTTTAGTTGCATTTGGGTGTTCTGTTGCTACTATACGAACAAATTTGTTTCTATCATTCAATGCTTTGTCCAAAGGTTCTTTAGTTGCTTTTGGGTTTCTTGCTGCTGCCATACGAACCCCGTCATCTTTATCATCCAATGCTTTGTCCAAATGTTCTTTAGTCATATTTGAATGTTTTGCTGCTGCTCTACGAACCCCGTCATCTTTATCATCCAATGCTTTGTCCAAATGTTCTTTAGTTGCATTTGGGTGTTCTGCTGCTGCTCTACGAACCCCGTCATCTTTATCATCCAATGCTTTGTCCAGATTTTCTTTAGTTGCTTTTGGGTTTCTTGCTGCTGATCTACGAACATATGATTCTTTATCATCCAATGCTTTGTCCAAATGTTCTTTAGTTGCATTTGGGTGTTCTGCTGCTGCTATACGAACAGATGAATCTTTATCATTCAATGCTTTGTCCAAATGTTCTTTAGTTGCATTTGGGTGTGATGCTGCTGCTCTACGAACCCAGTTATCTTTATCATCCAATGCTTTATCGATATGTTCTTTAGTTGCTTTTGGGTTTCTTACTGCTGCTTCACGAACATAAAAATCTTTATCATCTAATGCTTTGTCCAGATGTTCTTTAGTTGCATTTGGGTGTTCTGCTGCTGCTCTACGAACCCCGTCATTTTCATCATCTAATGCTTTATCGATATGTTCTTTAGTTGCTTTTGGGTGTTCTGCTGCTGCTATACGAACAAATTGGTTTTTATCATTCAATGCTTTGTCCAAATGTTCTTTAGTTGCTTTTGGGTCTCTTGCTGCTGCTCTACGAACCCAGTTATCTTTATCATCCAATGCTTTATCGATATTTTCTTTAGTTGCATTTGGGTTTGATGCCGCTGCTCTACGAACCCCGTCATCTTTATCATCCAATGCTTTATCGATATTTTCTTTAGTTGCATTTGGGTGTCTTGCTGCTGCTCTACGAACCCCGTCATCTTTATCATCCAATGCTTTATCGATATGTTCTTTAGTTGCATTTGGGTGTATTATGGTTTTCACAGCATTATCGTTATATACTTCATCGTGTTTTTTATAAATTATGCTGCCGCCTTTATGTTCCCCAGAAAGTCTTTTAGCTAGATTTTCTGTATGTTTTTTGAAACCTGCGTGATCTATTCCGTAGTGAGAATCAACCGCATATGCTCTTTGCCCTTCATCATTGATGTGTGGCTGTAATGTTGTTCTTGCAATCTCTTCACCTTTATGATTGTGAAGATAAGCAACTACTGTCCCATTTTTAACTTCTTGATTGAGGTATCTACGATTTACCCCCGTATTAAAATTTTTGCATGACTGATGTTCCCATGATTGATTATGAGAAGTCTGACCAGCAACGCCAGCGGGAGACCTTGTTACACGAACGGAAAGACCTCTTTGTCTGTGTCCTTGTCGGGTGCTATCATTGGCAAAATTATTAATAAGTTTAGGTTCAGCTTTGGATTTAGCGAGCATAGAACCAATCTTAACCCTTCTGCCGTGTCTATCCAATGTATAACCCTCACGATAATCATCTGGGTGAATACTATGACCTAAATGACGTTCGACAGCTTTATGAATTTCGGATTTATCGACAGTTCCCGCAAGTTCTTCGTGTTTATCGTCATTACCAATACCAAAATAATGATCAGTATGTCTCAATGCTTCTGGATCGCGTTTCCATTTAGCAACAGTTTTCTTTTCGGTATCATTAAGTTCTTCGGAAATAATAGTTTTTAGTTTACGAAAAGTTAACATTTTTAATATTATCCTTGATTTTTTTCGGTTATTAATGTTATATATCCGTAATTATCGGTGGCTTTAACCAAACTTTGCGGGATAGACAGACTTGCATTAGAAGTCGGTTGTCCGTTAGCTAATAATCCCGGTTCAGAAATAATATTGGATACGGCTGGTTTTGTTATGTCAATGGAATTGTGTATATTACTATCAGCAAACTTGATAATACCAGAATTTGCTGTAGGACCGTAGAAATAACCTTTTAGCGTAAATTCTATAGTCCATATTAGTGCTCTGCGTTCCTTGAAATCCTCACCATAAGAATCTTCGCATGTGAGATTTAATAAAACAAGCGGAACGTCAACAGTTATACCCATTTCAGGAATAAGATCGGCAGTCAAAGTCCAATCAGGTGTGAAGAATGGTAGAATTTGTTCAATAATTTTGTTACCGTCTTCGATGTTTTTCACGTAGATATAAAGAGCGAATCCAATATTATAAGGAACTGCGGCATAGGAATAATACATGTTATTTGGATTTGATGCATTAACAACAGCCTGCCTATTTACGGTTGGTGTTTTTCTACTTGGATCGTATTGGAAACCGGTCATTTCAAAAGACATTACAGGTAGTTGAATTGCAGCCTGTTTGGTGATTGTTGGGTCTTCAATAACGCGAGCCATCATCTTATCTTTTGGCCCATACGTAATAGGGACCGAGATCAATTCAGTTTCGTTACCAGCAGAATCAAAACGCTCAATACGCATGTCATCGAATATGTATCCAAACATTGTTACATATTTTCTAATAAGTGCATGATAGAAAGGTGAAGTAAGTGCCATATTATCCTGCTAGATCGCTAAAGGGATTTGTTTCGGAAAAATCAAGGAACGTTTTGGCGTCATCATCAAATACGTCATTTTCGGCTGTGGTATCAATGTTTTGAATATCATATGATTGTAGGACTAATGTATTATTATTCTCATCAACAAGATACAAATTAGCTTCGGTTAGATACGACCAATCAATAATGTTCGTAGAGAAGTTGGTCTGTAAAATATCGATAGCAGGTATACCAGTATTGAATTGTTCGTCTGAGTATTCGAAAAGCTCACACGTCATTTCCCAAGTCTGTAGAGCACCGAATTGATAAAACATTTCGAATTTATTAACGTATTTAATCTGAAAACATTTTTGATTTAATGGGAAGAAGATAAGATCGCCTTCGTTTGGTCTTGGTTGTGTTGTCTGAATACCAATTTCTTGATTGAATACTCGTTGTGATATAGAGAATATTACTTGGTCACGAATCTGAACACCAAACTTAGACATGAAATCCCCGTCACCACTGAAACCATCGACGGACTTAATATACATTTCGACCATGTAAGCATTGTTATACTGAGACTGATCATCTTCGGTCATAAGAGAATCGAAATGTGTAATCACTCTAGGTATGTAGTAAATGTCATGACCATAAATTCGAATCGATTCAATGATCAAATCCTCGAAAAGATTTTGTTCACCTGACGATTGGAAATTATTGAAAAAAAATTGGTCGCCATTAGGCTATACCTCCTGTGGTTTTTGACTTGTTAGCTTTTCTTTTTTCCCGACCATCGAAGTAAAAACCATCGTTGTTGTGTTTATTATAAAAATCTTCATTGTTTTTTGCATTCACAGATTGAAGAATTTTAGCTTCCAATTTTCTTATGTCCGCATGTTTTCCTATAGCAACGATTTGTCTAGAGAAATCTTGGGGTCTCTGTTTGTATTCTTTCATCATGTATTTACCCGATCATATCCGTAACAGGTAAACTATAACTGTTAATCATTTCGTGTTCTAGTTCTTCACGTTCTGTTGTAGCATCATTATAAATCTTTTCACCATTAAACTGAACACCACCAGGAAGTGTCATACCAGTAAATTTTGTTAGGTTTGCTCCCCACTGTTGTTTGATTAATGTGGATGCATAACGCTGAAGCCAACGATCCCCCCATGTTCTGGTATATACTTCGGGGTCAACCACCTGATAACACTTAATAATTAACCAGTCACTCGGATTTACAATACCCCAATCCATATCGATATAGACACGATTTATATGTCTGTTGTAACGAATGGGCTGCTTACCTACGAGAAATTCTTCTAGGAATTGAATATGTTGCATTGCCATATAATAAGGAACCATAGACACCGAGGTTAGTGTGTATAGGTCATTAAGGGCGATCTGGTAACGAATATTGAACAGGTTATTGGTGTTAAGACCCTGACCAACTGGAAACATATCAACCGCGCCTATGATATTATCAGGCAGCGTGATGTATTGATTGGTGATATCTTGCTGAGTCACTTGATATTTGTAGTAAGTATCCTGGGTGCCATCGAAATGATAATCGGCAAAGTATAACAACGCCTCATCAATACGATCTTCAACTTGATCGGGGTCCACATTGATTTCAATAACAGGATGACCCAATCTACGAAGGCAATAGTATTTGAATTGTTCTCTTGTTGATGGGACTGCCATTGATTATTTCCTATTAAGCAAAATTTGGTATAAGTGTTACGATTTGTGGAGTTCTCATATTATTGATGGTATTGACTAAACTTGTTTGTAATTCAGTCACATTTATCTTTTCTTCCAACCAAGCAATCATTTGTGCTTTGGTTAGATTGGCATATGGAATAAAAGCTGCTGGGTCAGGTGATTCGAATCCTTGCGCACCAAAAGTATCAGCGGTAAAACCATCAGAAGAAGTTGCTACATAACGCCAATGAATTGTTTTAATAACATTATCAAGTGAATCTTCTTTAACTCGTGCTTCAATGGCAGAAATAACCCAATCAAATGTTACTGTGGGGGTTGTTGTTTCGGACATAATATTTTCCTATTATTGTAGTATTTATTGATTACATGAAACCACCGGGGCCATCACCAGCACCGTAAGTTGTTCCTGAACCCGATCCCTGACCACCTGTTGGATCATACGGATAACCATAAAGAAAAAACCCAATACCAATACCCGTTGTTGGAGCAATGTATTTTCCACCATTGCTGTCAAATTCAGTAGCACCACGTAAAGCACCCAAACTAATTGGTCCTGAACTACCAACGTAAGACGCAAAACTACCAGAAGTTGTTCCACCATTTCTTAAATCTAAAAAACTAATTTGTGGATAAATTGCCATTTTTAGTTACCTCCCAGTTTTGATTCTAGATCATTAACTTTTGCGGTTAGTTCTTTGATTGCTTCGATTAATAGCGGAACGAGCTTTTCGTATTGCACCGTCATATAATTTTCACCAGACTTAGAATTACCTTCGCTATCAGTATCAAATGGTGCTGGTTTGATTACTTGTGGTAGAACTGCTTTGACTTCCTGCGCAATAACACCAACTTGCTGCGAACGATCAGTATAACCATAAGATTCCGCAAGGTCGTTGCTATTATATGTCACACCCGAAAGCGTATTGACTTTTGCCAGAGCGTCGGGGATTGGTGTGATGTTTTCTTTCAGTCTTGCATCAGAATAATATGCAATGATATTATCGGATGCAAGAATTTGACCGGTAGTTGTAGATGGTGCTGCTGATCCTACACCGATAGAATATGTTGCACGAATTTTACCGTTAACATCTAAGTTATATGCAGCATCCGAATTAATACCGGTATTAATACCAACATTTCCTCCAGCCGGATTTAGGTTGATTGAATATCTTGCTGTGCCACCATTATATCCAGATTGAATCCACTGAGCATATGTTCCTGTTGATTGACCGAATGCCAGATAATTTCCACCACTACCACCAACCACGAATGATGCACCAGTTACAATAGCAGAAGAATTGGTGTTCGCAGCAGCAACAGATAATCCAGAATTAATAGAACCCGTGAATGTTGCACCAGAAAGTGGAGCATAAGATGACAATGAAGAAGATGTAATATAACCAGAAGGATTAGTGCTATTATATGGTGTATAACCAAGGCCGGTTGTTATTTGTGATGATGTTATAGAACCACCATAAGTTCCAGTAATACTTGCTGCCGATCCTGTAACATTAATACCCCAAGTTCCTGATGCGCCAGAACCTGTTAATGATGGAGCATAACCGGTTACATAAGACTGGGTTGCTGCTTGAAGACCATTAATTGTAACGTTTGTTGGAAGATTTACATAATTAGCAGAAATATTAACATTACCGAAAGCAGAAGAACCACACCAATAACCCAATGTTGCAGCGTTAGCAGAACTTTCTGTTTTGATAGTGAAATAATTGGTGTAATTACTTGACCCAACCGTTAATGCATCAGTGTTATTTGCTGATGGTTGGACTGCAATTTTTGAAAGTGGTGAAGACGTTCCTACACCAAAATTGCCATTTGAAACATGATATGCAGCAGTTCCAACCGTTATAACATTCCCAGTTGTAACGGTTCCAGTAAATGTTGGTGATGCTAGTAATGCATAAGAAGCAGCAGCAGTTCCCCCAAGTCTCGAAGAATCATACGCTACATTACCAGAACCACTAATTGCAGAAATATAACCAGAAGGATTAGTGCTATTATATGGTGTATAACCAAGAGCGGTCGTTACTTGTGATGATGTTATAGAACCATTTAAATATGTAGCAAAAACGCTTGAAACATGCATATCACCATTAACGTCTAGTTTGTTTGCTGGTGTTGCTGTTCCGATACCAAGATTACCGTTGGCCGCAAGAGTTATTTGGTTTGTATTGTTTGAACCTAGTGTTAATACGCTACCAGAATTAGTTGGTCTGATATATGCATTCGTTCCGTCACCCTGAAGAATTAGATTATTGGCGTAAAAATTGCCACTTTGAACGTTAGCTATACCTGTAACGTTTAGTGATGCGGCATTTACTAGACCTGTGCTGTTGAATGTTGCAGTATTGACAGCCCCGGCAACGTTTAGTGAAGCAGCACTTACTAGACCTGTTGTATTAAGAGTTGCAGTATTGACAGCACCAACAACGTTAAGGTTTGCTGTATTGGCTAAACCTGTTGTATTAAGAGTTGCAGTATTGACAGCACCAACAACGTTTATTGAAGCCGTATTAGTTAAACCAACAACATTTAGCGAAGCGGCATTTACTAGACCTGTGCTGTTGAATGTTGCAGTATTGACAGCCCCGGCAACGTTTAGTGATGCGGCATTTACTAGACCTGTTGTATATAATGTTGCAGTATTGACAGCACCAACAACGTTAAGGGCCGCAATATTTGCAAGTCCGGTAGTATTTAATGTTGCAGTATTGGTTGCAAGCGAAACGTTTAGGTTGTTTGCTTGGGTTAATAAGCTATTGGCAGTAAATACGCCATTTGCAATAAGTGTGTTCTTGACAACAAAATTCTGGTCGGCCATCGGTTCAATATCCCCTGATGAGATTAAAAGATTTCTTTCTATTTATACAAGAAATCTGTTGACAGGGTATCACATATCTGGTATAATCCATATGTGGTTATGATGAATATTAGTCTTTAATTGCTTCTATGATCTCTGCTAGTTTTCAATTGAAAAATCAATAACTTCTTGCCATTTTCCAATGTGATTAGTTCTCCACACAGTGACATCTGTATACCAATCAGTTTTCTTTCCTGATTCTGTTCCACCCCATGTAAAATAATCATCAGGTCTTGTATATACAATTGTCTTAACACCCAATGCACCAGCAGCATGTGAAACACTGGAACAAGAACAAAATACAATTTCACTCAGCATCAGAATTGCTAGAGTATCATCCCAACATTCAATCTGATCAGTTAAGTCTAAAACACCTGCTGGACAAGTATCTGCTTCCTTGCAAACACTGACCAATGTGAAACGATTGCCTAGTTTTTTAACAAGATAGTCAATATCTATATCTCTGAAATGGTTCTCAGCAAAGGTATTACTGCCCTTCCAACTCAACGCAACAATTTGCTTATTGCCTAGAATTTTCTTCCATTTTTCAACATGTTTTTCAGACGGTGTGATATAACTTGTATGCATATTAATCTTAGTTTCATTAAGAAGATATGGCAAACTCATCATAGGAAACCAGTAATCATATTTCTTGGATTTATCGTATTTTGAGACTGGGAAGTTTCTTGTTATAACATCCGATAGTGTATTCGTGGTGTAATAATCAAAATCACAATCATGCCCATAACGATTCCATAATACCGTTAACCATCTGGAAAATATAAATTCGTCGCCCATACCACCTTCGGCAATGCATAGCACTTTTGCTTTTTTTAGTGGTTCGCCTTGCCATCTAGGACAATTTGGTAGATTATCATATTTTTCCTTGCCGATCCAAATGATGTTACCTGCATCTCTGCCTCTTTCCATATAAGTAAAAGCAGTAGCATAATCTTTATTTCGATATGCATACCATCCAAGATCCAACCATTTTTCGGAGCAGTCATGTTGATTTTTTAAAATGTATTCATAACCATCCTGAATACGACCAGCATTATTGAAATATTGCGCCATCTGACGAATATCTTCTTTGCTTACGCTATTGGACAAATCCATATAATTGCCAAACTCACGCACCGCCATATCAGCTTCCATAAGGAAACTATAACAAGCAGCTTTGTTTTTAAGAGATATTGGTAAAACGCCTCCAATAAGACTGTTGGTGATATCTATCTGCCAAATTGCTTCTTGATATTTCTTCTGAGAAAACAATTCGGCAGCCAGACTATCACTAATTTCAGCCAGAGATTTTCTGATTGATTTTTCGAACATTACTTGATTGTTGAGCGTTGTGGCTTATGAGTTTGAATTAGCAAAAACACAGAATGAGCAATGTTATTCATATGATGAAGATTGAAATAAAGCTGTTCTTCGGTAATTTCTTTGAGGCGTAGTTTTTCCGACCACATATCATTCCAACCAAATTTAACATCACAAACTTCAATATCAATATCGTTATCAATACCTAGAGGTGAATCTGCTTGTTCCGTTTTGATCCATTCCATATTTGTTTTTTGATCAAACATTCTAAAAGTCTGCTGAGTTAGAGAACGAACATGTGTTGGATCATTTACAATATTATCACTGCGATGATGTGGGAATTGAACCTCCCAAGCAGCGCCATCAGCAGAAATACGATACATTTCTTTCAGAACATTGATGAAATCTTTTGGTGTTGATCCGACATGTTCCAGAATATCTTTTGCAACAATATGATCTACTGAGTTATCTTCAAAAGGCCAAGGAAACTGCATAAAATCATGAAGAACATCTGGTTTACATGCTTCAGAAATATCAACGTTTACAAAACCTTCTAAGTGTTGAAAACCACAACCAAGATTTAGCTTTAGTTTCTTATCCATAATCTTAGGAGCTTTTGCTTTCTTCAACTTAAACTTCTTTTCCAAGTCCTTGTAAAGCAAGTTGAAGGTGTCTGTCCATTCCTTTGGCTTTTGCTGGCGATACAGAGTTACTGAAGAATAAAATGGCGAAACAGTTGATTTTGGTGCATCCCATGCCCAAGTGTGATAAGGCAGAATAGGAACCACAACCCATGTTGGTTTGCCGAGAGCAGCCGCAGCGTGAGCAATAGATGTGCAAGAAGTAATGATCAAATCCATCTTGCTAATAGCCGCAAGTGTATCTTCCCAGGAGATAAGAAGATGTTGCAGGTCAGTAATACCTTCTGGAAGATTTACCGTATGATGATCCCGTTGGAAACTGAAGATATCCAGTTCCTTATATCTTGAAAGCGAAGTCAAGAACTGAGAAGGAAACAAACGGAATTGTTGGTGTTCAAATTTTGGATTACCTGCCCAGCGAATACCAACCTTGATCTTATCTTTGCTTTGAATGAGTGTATCCCAAACCAACGAGCTATTTGGTTCTACGGAAAGATATGGGCCTGGGTCAATTGTATCGAATGTGTTACCAGTTACCCATCCAGCAGAAAATCCCGGTAGCCAATAATCGTGTGCCACTGTATGTGCCTGATCTCTTTGAATGACCTGGTCAACACCATTAACACGAGCAAAGACTGAGTGAAGTTCAGGTGCAGCAGCAACAATTACCTTGTCAAAGCCTTTATTTTTTAAGTATTCCGCAAATCGAACATGAATGATTTCATCACCAAACCCACCTTCGAGTGAAAGTATAATCGTTTTACCATCAACCGGATGTTCTTCTGGATTCCAAAGTGGAGCGGCAGTCTTTAAGAAACCGCCACCATATACGTTTAAGTAACGCCCATTTTCAAGAAGCTTACACCCCTCTTGATACTGACCTTGTTGTAGCAAGAACCAACCACGATTGAAGCTATGGCGTGTCCACATTTCCGGATTTTTTAAACCTTGACTATCTTCTATTTCGCCTTGACCGATCTTTTGAAGTTCTTCAGAAATTTCCCAAGCTTCATCAAAACGACCATCAAGCATTAGTTTTAGTTCTTTATCGATAGGATGCATAATATACTCCATAATAATGTGTTAATCTATTCTATTTAGGTTGTTATTGCAAGTGAGTGATATACAGGCTGTCCTGTTGCAACACTAGCCCAAGTAGTTCCAGCAGGCCCTGACACTAGCACAGGTGATGAAACTGTTGTAGTGGAATTTATACCAAGTTGCCCTGAAGTATTTAATCCCCAGCCATAAAGAAGACCAGTAGTTGTAATACCAAACGACGCATCGTAATTGGCAACAGCAACTGACCACGAAGTTCCTGCAGGACCTGACACTAGCACAGGCGACGACACCGATGTTGCAGAAAGAGTGCCCAATTGATATAGACCGTTATATCCCCACGTATAAAGAAGACCGGTGGTTGTAATACCAACCGCATGATTGAACCCGCCTGAAACAACAGACCACGATGCGCCTGTTGGCCCTGAAACAAGCACCGGCGA
>Ga0214164_1000191_pt1 | contig 41659 bp, 32 predicted proteins | sample TroBogepilimnion_13_FD_153003 | JGI IMG/M metagenome (GOLD analysis project Ga0214164, IMG submission 153003) | Freshwater microbial communities from Trout Bog Lake, WI - Practice 03JUN2009 epilimnion v4 | ecosystem: Environmental > Aquatic > Freshwater > Lake > Epilimnion/Euphotic zone ... | reverse complement strand
CGGCATGGTCGCCAGCCACACGCCGTTGCCGGTCATCGGCGTGCCGGTGGAAAGTAAAAGTTTGAAGGGCTTGGATTCGCTGCTTTCCATCGTGCAGATGCCTGGCGGCATTCCCGTGGCGACCGTCGCCATTGGCGGCGCAAAGAACGCAGGCTTGCTGGCGATTTCAATTTTGGCGTCTAACGATTCCAAATTACTGGCAAAGGTCATTGCTTTCAAAACCAATCTGGCGAATGAGTCGCGCCAGCGTGGGCGCAAGCTGCAAGCGAACCTTTTGAAGAAAAATAACATTTAACTGATTCTCGAATTGATTGCCGTCGCAAATTTCGTTTTCATCTGCCACTAACTTTATGAGTTTCAACGCCACACCTTCACGTCAAAGAAAGTTGCTTGTCGCCAACCGCAGCGAAATCGCCATCCGCGTGTTTCGCGCGGCGACGGAATTAGGTCTGCGCACAGTCGCCATTTATGCGCAGGAAGATCGTCTGGCGATTCATCGTTTCAAAGCGGATGAAGCTTATGTCGTCGGCGAAGGCAAAGGACCGGTCGGCGCGTATCTCGACATTCCTAGCATCATCGCGCTCGCGAAAGAAAAGGGCGTGGACTTCATCCATCCCGGCTACGGATTTTTGTCGGAGAATGCGAACTTCGCCAAGGCGTGCGACGAAGCGGGAATAATTTTCGTCGGCCCGCGCGTGGACTTGCTGAAAAACATGGGCGACAAAACGGCCGCGCGCGCGCTCGCACAAAAAGTCGGCGTGCCCGTGTTGCCGGGAACCGAGGATCCGATTGAAGATCGCGGCGAAGCGTTGAAAGCAGCCAAGGAAATCGGCTTTCCGCTCATCATCAAAGCCGCGTTCGGCGGGGGTGGTCGCGGCATGCGCGTCGTTTACAAGCCCGGTGATCTCGCAGATTTGCTTGATGAAGCGCAAGGTGAAGCCGGCCGGGCATTCGGAAATCCGGCGGTCTTTCTTGAAAGATACATTCCCCGCGCCAAACACATCGAGGTGCAGATTCTAGGTGATAAACACGGCAATGTCGTTCACCTGCATGAACGCGATTGTTCCGTGCAACGCCGTCATCAAAAAGTCATTGAGATTGCACCGAGCGTGGAGCTGGACGAAAAAGTTCGCAGCGAACTCTGCGCCGCCGCAGTGCGACTCTGCCAAGAAATTAAATATGACAACGCGGGCACGGTGGAATTTCTTTACGATCAAGACAGCAAGGAATGGTTTTTCATCGAGATGAATCCGCGCATTCAAGTCGAACATACGGTGACGGAAGTCATCACCGGTCTGGACTTGGTGCGTTCGCAGATTCTCATCGCCGACGGAAAACCAATGCACGGAAAAGAAGTGGGTATTCCCGCGCAAGAAAAGATTCCGCGCAACGGTTACGCCGTTCAATGTCGTATTACGACGGAAGACCCCGAGAATAAATTTCAGCCGGATTACGGAAGAATTTTAACGTATCGCAGCGCCGGTGGCTTCGGTGTGCGCCTTGACGGCGGCATGGGCTACGGCGGCTCGGTCGTCACACCATTTTATGACTCGCTGTTGGTGAAACTGACGGTCAGCGCGCAGACGTTTGACGCCGCATTGCAACGCATGGATCGCGCGTTGCGCGAATTCCGTATTCGCGGCGTGAAGACGAATATTCCGTTTTTGGAAAACGTCATTCACAACGAAACATTTCGCAGCGGGCAGGCTTCCACGACGCTGATTGACACGACGCCGGAACTGTTCAAGTTCAAAGCCAAACGCGACCGCGCGACGAAGCTGCTGTCCTTCATTGGGGACGTAACCGTGAACGGCAATCCGCAGGCGAAAGGCTTTGTGCCGAAAGAAAGTTTTGTGTCCGCGCGCATTCCCGCGCACGACCGCAAACAAATTGCGCCCGTCGGCACGCGGCAATTGCTGCTGGAACTCGGCGCGAAAAAATTTGCCGCGTGGACGTTGAAACAAAAACCGTTGCTCATTACCGACACCACGTTCCGCGACGCGCATCAATCCCTTTTCGCCACGCGTTTGCGCGGTTACGATATGATGGCGGTTGCGGCAGCCGTCGCGCAACGCACGCCCAATCTGTTTAGCATGGAAATGTGGGGCGGGGCGACATTTGACACCTCGATGCGCTTCCTGCACGAAGACCCGTGGCAACGCCTGCGCGATTTGCGGCAGCGCATCCCGAACATTTGTTTCCAGATGTTGTTCCGTGGCTCGAACGCCGTGGGCTATTCCAATTATCCCGACAACGCCGTGGCTGGTTTCGTCAAGCACGCGGCAGAGTCAGGAATGGACATCTTTCGCATTTTTGATTCGCTGAACTATTTGCCGAACCTAACCGTCGCAATGAACGCGGTGCAGGAGACTCACGCCATTTGCGAGGCGGCGATTTGTTATACCGGCAACATTCTTGATCCCGCGCGCGACAAATACTCACTGAAGTATTACGTCAAGCTGGCGAAGGAATTGGAAAAAATGGGCGCGCATATGCTCGCCATTAAAGACATGGCAGGACTTTGCAAACCCGCCGCCGCTAGCGTTTTGGTAAAAGCGCTGAAAGAAGAAATTGGGATTCCGATTCATTTCCACACGCACGACACGAGTGGTATCGCGGCGGCAAGTGTGTTGAGCGCGGCGGAAGCGGGCGTGGACATCGTGGATTTGGCGATTTCTTCGATGAGCGGTTCGACCAGTCAGCCCAATCTAAATTCGATTGTTGCCGCGCTGCAATTTACCAAGCGCGATGCGGGCCTCGACCTCGACGCGCTGAATGAGTTTGCTGATTACTGGGAACAAGTTCGCACTTTTTATGCGCCGTTTGACACCGCGCCGAAAGCGGGCAGCGCAGAAGTTTATCTGCACGAAATGCCGGGCGGGCAGTTCACCAACTTAAAGGAACAGGCGGCATCAATGGGCTTGGCGCAGCGCTGGCCGGAAATTGCGCGCACCTACGCGGAAGTGAATCAACTCTTTGGTGACATCGTGAAGGTGACGCCGAGCAGTAAGGTCGTTGGCGACATGACGATGTTTCTTGTCACGCGCGGCATCAAACCGGCGGATGTGTTGAACCTTGCCCCAGGCGAAACGCCGTTTCCAGAGTCAGTAATAGATATGATTGGTGGCGGCCTCGGTCAACCGCTGGGCGGCTGGCCGAAAAAATTGCAGCGCGTCGTTCTGGGCAACCGGAAACCGTTGAAAGGACGTCCGGGCGAATCTTTGAAGCCGTTGAACTTCAATAAAATTGCGGAAGAACTGGCGACCAAATTGAAACGCGAAGTTACGGACGATGATGTGTTCAGCCACATAATGTATCCCGAAGTGTTCGCGGCATTCCAGAAAAATGAAAATACTTTTGGTGATTTGTCCGCACTGCCGACGCCCGCTTTCTTTTACGGCATGAAACCGGGGCAGGAAATTTCCGTGGAGATTGAGCCGGGTAAGACATTGTTTATTCGTCTCGTCAACATTGGTGCGGTGGATGCCGAGGGCAAGCGCGCGTTGAATTTTGAACTGAACGGCATGGCGCGGCAGTTGGCCATCGTGGACCGCTCCGCCAAGCCGACGGTGAAGGCGCGCGTCAAGGCCGATGCTGCCAAGCCAAACGAAGTCGGTGCGCCGATTCCAGGACTCGTCACGGCGCTCGCAGTGAGCGTCGGCGCGAAAGTCGCGAAGGGTGATAAATTGCTGACGCTCGAAGCGATGAAAATGCAGACGACGATTTATGCGCCCGCCGATGGCGTGGTCGATGAAATCTGCGTGGCCAACGGCGATGCGCTGGAGAGCAAAGATTTGATCTTGAAGCTGCGAGCGGCGTAATTAGATTGCTGACTGATTTGCGGATAGCGGGCTGATTGTTTCGCTGCGATTTAACTGGATAAATTCAAGTTAAACTTGCAAATTGTATTGTGATTAAGACGAAATCCGCCCCGCGCGCAGCCATGCAACCGCTGGCTGACGGCCAGATTTGGCGCATGGCGGACACGAATCTTCAGGTGGACATGGTTGGGAAACTGCTCGTTCACTACAAGCTCGGCAAGCACAATGCCGTGCGCGTTTCCAATTCCATCGGCAGCAAAACGAACATCGAAAAATTTCTGAAGAAAAACAAGGCGGTGCTTCAGCCGGCGGCGAAAACGATTGTCAAACCTGTCGTTGCCCAAAAAAATGGTGCGGTGAAAAAGCCGGTGGCAGCCAAGAAAAAATAATTTTCCGACAAAGTTTCCAAATTCATCTAGCCGGAACAAAAATTGTTCCGGCTTTTTTATTGGGCAAAATTTCTCATCATGCAGTATGGTTGCCAGACGATGAATTCATGGCGTTTCAAATTGTTATACGATGGCGACTGTCCGCTGTGCCAGCGCGAGGCGCGCTTTCTGCAAAAGCGCAACCGTCAGGGTTGGCTGGCGTTTGAAGACATCGCCACGCCGGATTTTAATGCGGCAGTTTATGGCAAATCGCAGGCGGAATTAATGGGCGTCATTCACGGCGTTTTTCCCGACGGACGCATGGTGAAAAAGGTGGAAGTTTTTCGCGAAGCTTATCGCGCGGTCGGTCTTGGCTGGCTGCTCGCGCCGACGGGTTGGCCGGGTTTGCGTTGGCTCGCCGACATCGGTTACGAGTGGTTCGCGCGCAATCGCATGAGCCTAGGAAAATTTTTCGGACGCAAGTGCGAGTCCGGCAGTTGCGCCGCGCCGGTGGGAAAAAATTGAACGGCGCGCGTTTTATTTATCCTCGCTGATAGAATTGACGCGTCCAGAAACCACTTTGGCGCCCAGCACCAACGCCTTGAAATGCCATTCGGTATTCGGTTCCATGAGCGGCTGATAATCCTGTGACTGACCGGCCGGTTGATTCTCCGCATCATAAAGTTGCACGCTGATTTTTACGCCAAAACGCCGCTGGCTGCCGAGATTGCGAACCGTTCCGCTGGCGTAAACGAGCGAGCTGCCGGACGTTTTTTCCAGTTTGATGGTGGAGATGGCAAAATCATTGGTGCGTTCCCAGCCGTTGGGAAGGCCAGAAGCGTCGGCTAAATTAGTTTGCGCGGATGTCGCGGCTTGATTTACCGAAATGGTGGCAGTCGATTTTTCCTTCAATAAAATTAAGGCGGCAAGTCCGATGGCAATCAGCAAAATTAAAACGGTAATTCCTATGGCAATGCGCCTGATTCCATTGTTTTTATTGGTTGAAACTGGCGCGATGAGTTCGGTTGGTTGGCCGCAATGCGGGCAGGGGATGGTTTCGCCGGCGGCGTCCGTCGGAAATTCCAGATGGCCGGCACAGTGGTGGCATTGGCCTTTAACAAAATTGCGATTGGACATTTCTCGGTAAGAATGCGAGAAACTAAACGAAACCAAAAGTTTGTTTTAAGCGTCTCATTTACTAACAACCTAAAGTTATGAACCAGGACGAACATTCCGCGCATCTTGAAGATCATTTTTTGACGCGCCGGCAATTTCTCCAACGTGCGGGCATGGGCTTTGGCGCGTTGAGTCTCGCGGCGATGTTTGGGAGCGAACTTCTTGTTCCCGCCGCAAACGCGATGGAAGCCGAGGCGACATTGTTGCCAAAAACTCCGCCGTTGCCTGCCAAAGCCAAACACGTCGTCCATATTTTTGCGCAGGGCGCGCCGTCACATGTGGACACTTGGGATCCGAAACCGGCGTTGACGAAAATGGATGGTCAGGAAATTCCCGGACAGAATGGCGTGGCCATGGGTTCACCGTTTAAGTTTGAAAAGAAAGGTAAGTCCGGCATTGAAGTTAGTGAAGTTTTTCCGCAGATGGGCGAATTAGTGGATGATCTTTGCGTCGTGCGTTCAATGTATACCGACATTCCCGCGCACGAAGTCGCGACCATCATGATGAATACGGGGTCGCGCCTCGTGCGGCCGAGTGTTGGTTCGTGGGTGCTTTACGGTCTCGGCACGGAAAATCAAAATATGCCTGGCTTCATTTCGTTGCGCCCCGGCGGTGCGCCGCCCGGCGGCACAGCGAATTGGCAATCGGCTTTTCTTCCGGGAATTTATCAAGGCGTCAGCATCAACACCAAAGTTCCCACGCTGAATCAGTTGATTGAGAACATTCACAACCCCGTTACGCCGTTGCCGGAACAGCGTCGGCAATTGGATTTGGTGCACAAGTTGAATGAGATTCACAGTCAGAATTTGCAGAAGGACGCGCAGCTTGAATCACGTTTAGAAGCTTATGAAATGGCGTTCCGGATGCAGACGGAAGCGACGGATGCGTTTGATTTGAACAAGGAGCCGCAAGCCATGCGTGAAATGTATGGCCGCACGGCGCAAGGGAATCAGATGCTCATCGCGCGACGACTCATCGAACGCGGCGTGCGCTTCGTGCAAGTGTGGGCGGGCGGTTGGGATCACCATCAGGATTTGGAGGAGAAATTACCAGACCGTGCGAAAGACATTGACCAGCCGCTCGCGGCGTTCATCAAGGATTTGAAACAGCGCGGCTTGTTTGACGAAACGCTGATTGTTTGGGGCGGCGAATTTGGTCGCAAACCGACGCGCGACCGTAATGGCGGCGACAATCCGGGGCGCGACCACAACTCAAAAGCGTTCACGACCGTGCTTGCCGGTGGCGGTGTTAAGGGCGGTATGACTTACGGCCGGACGGATGATTTCGGCGCGGCTTCCATTGAAAACAAAGTCCACGTCCACGACTTGCACGCGACGATTCTGGCGCTGCTTGGCTTCGACCATAAAAAATTAACTTACCGCTACAATGGCCGCGATTTTCGCCTGACGGAAACGAGCGGGGAAATTGTCAAAGCTGTCTTCGCATGAAAAACATTTTGCCACTGATGTTGCTGGTAGCCTTGAGTTGGGGCAGGGCGGACGCCGCAGATTTGACGCCCGCGCAAACAGATTTTTTTGAAAATAAAATCCGTCCGGTGCTCGCGGATAATTGCTACAAGTGTCATAGCACGCAGGCGGAAAAAGTCAAAGGTGGTCTATTGCTTGACAGCCGCGACGGACTTTTGAAAGGCGGCGATACCGGCGTGGCGATTGTGCCGGGCAATCCCGAAGCGAGTTTGCTCATCAAGGCCGTGCGCTACACGGATCCCGATTTGCAGATGCCCAAGAACAAGAAACTCGACGACGACCAGATTGCGGATTTGGTGGCGTGGGTGAAAATGGGCGCGCCCGATCCGCGCGTGGCGACGGTCGCGCAATCCAAATGGGGCGACAACAAGACGAATCATTGGGCATGGCAGCCGGTAAAGCACGTCACCGTTCCCGAAGTCAGCAATCCGGATTGGTGCAAAACTCCCATAGACAATTTTATCCTCGCGAAGCTGGACGAAAAAAATCTGAAGCCGAGTCTGCCCGCCGACAAACGCACGCTGATTCGTCGCGCGACGTTTGATTTAATCGGTCTGCCGCCGACGCCGGAAGAGGTTCAGGATTTTGTGAACGACACTTCGCCGGACGCGTTTGCCAAAGTTGTTGATCGGTTGCTCGCGTCGCCACATTACGGCGAGCGTTGGGGACGTCATTGGCTGGACGTGGCGCGTTACAGCGACACGAAAGGCCAGCCGCGCCGGAACACCGAGGATAATCTAAATCCGTTTGCTTGGTCTTATCGTGACTATGTGATTCGCAGCTTCAATGACGACAAACCTTACAATCAATTCATCATGGAGCAGATTGCTGCGGATCGGCTGTCTTCGTGGAAACGGGACCCAACTAATTTAACCGCGCTTGGTTTTCTGACGGTCGGCGATCATTTCATGGGCATGCAGAATGACATTATCAACGACCGCATTGATGTGGTGACGAAAGGTTTCCTCGCACTCACCGTGACGTGCGCGCGTTGTCACGATCACAAGTTCGATCCGATTCCACAAAAAGATTATTATTCAATGCGCGGAATTTTTGATAGCTGCGTAGAGCCGAAAGTGGAACCAGTTATCGCCAAAATCGCCGCCACAGCTGATTATCGTGACTATTATCAAAAACGAGAATTGCTGACGACCGAGGCGGATAATCTGGAAGCCAGCCTGCCGAGATTTCGCAAGAGTGGCAACCAAGAAGCTTTCAAGGAAGCGCGGCGGACGTTACAACAGAAAGAACACGCGATTGCGGAACTGGATTTGAACAATCCGGGCTCACCCGAGCGCGCAATGGTTTTGGAGGACGCGGCAAGGGGACATGATTCACCATTATTCATTCGCGGCGAGGCTGGCAACAAAGGTGAAATGGTTCCGCGTCGTTTTTTGCAAATTTTGTCTGCACCGAACCGTCCGGTTTACACGAACGGCAGCGGGCGGCTGGAACTTGCGTTGGGCATCGCCAGCAAAAACAATCCACTCACGGCCCGCGTGATGATTAATCGCATTTGGGAACATCATTTTGGCGCGGGCTTTGTCCCCACGCCGGATGATTTTGGCATGATGTCCGAGCCACCGAGCCATCCGGAATTACTCGATTATCTCGCGATGAATTTCATGACCAACGGCTGGAGCATCAAAAAAATTCACCGACTCATCATGCTGTCGAGTGTCTATCAGGAAAGCAGTGAGAGTAATCCGCGCTACGTGCAGATTGATCCGGGCAATCGGCTGCTCTGGCGTGCGAATATCCGCCGTCTTGAATACGAGCCATTGCGCGACTCGTTGCTTGCCATCGGCGGGATGCTCGACACCAACATTTACGGCAAGCCGGTGGATTTGCGCAAGCAGCCGGACAACACGCGGCGAACGGTTTATGATTTTGTGGATCGCGCGAACATTGACGATGTGCTGATCAATTTTGATTTTGCCACACCGGATATGGTCACCGGCATCCGTCACCAGACGACCGTGCCACAACAGGCGTTGTTTTTGATGAACAGTCCGATGGTTATCCAAGTCGCCTGTCGACTCATTGCTTCACCAGCATTTGTCGAGGCCACGGACGAAGCCGACCGTTTAAATTTTCTTTATGAACGCATCTACCAACGTCCGCCCAGTCTGGAAGAGGCTGCGCTTGGACTTGAATTTGTCGGACAAACACCTTTAGCCGGCGAGGTGACGCCGCTGGCTGCCAACAATACTGGCGGCAATGGTGGCGGGAAAAAATTTAACCAGAAGCGGAATCAAACCTTTCCCGGTTACAGCATGAAAAATCATGCCCCGTTAAGTTCATGGGAGGAATACGCGCAAGCACTCTTGCAGGCAAACGAAACTTCCTTTGTAAATTAACCGAACGGTGCGGACAATTATTGCGGTCATGGCATTGCAACTGCTAAATAGGCATTGAGAAATGTCATGACCCGCATCGCCTTTTGGCTGGCGCAGCACCAGCTCAAATCTAAAACGCCCGCGCGGCGTTTGCGGGCGTTACAACGGTTACGCACGGCTCTCAACGATGCCGTTGTTGCGCTCGACGACAAAATCACCATTGCGCTCCTCGACCATGTCCTGACCGATCCCGAAGTTGAAGTCCGTCGGGAAGCGACAGCTTTTCTTGGAGACTTCCGCGACGTTCGCACGTTGCCAGCACTCATCCGTGCGTTGAGCGATCATAGCGAAGCGGTTCAAGAAATTGCCATCGCCGGACTCAAGCGGTTGGATGACCGCGCAGCCATCGCTGCGCTCGTGCCGAAATTATCCAACGGCACGCCGACCGTTCAATGGCGCGCAGCGCAAACGCTCAAGTCGCTCGGTTGGAGTCCGCAAACTGCGGCGGAGCAAATGTATTATTACATCGCCACGGGACAAATTAAGCATCTTTCTGCGTTCGGCACGGAGGCGGTGAAGCCGTTGACTGAATTACTCCGCACGGCTTCGACTGATAAGAAAATTGCCGCTGCCAATGTCCTTGGTGAAATCGGCGACCCTGTCGTTTTTAAGCCGCTGCAAAGTTTATTGCGCGATGCGGAACCGCTGGTTCGCAGCACGGCAATTTACGCGTTGGAGCAAGCTGGTTGCCGCGAGGCGTTGCCGGCGATAACTGCGGCATTGCGTGACAGCGCGCGAAATGTGCGGCTCGTCGCTGCGTCAGTGCTCGGTTCACTCGGCGATGCAAACACGGTTGACCCGCTGATTCGCTTGGTAGATGACAAAGATTGGGAAATCCGCCGTGCCGCACTGGATTCGCTTGGAAAAATTGGCGATACGCGGGCGTTTCCCTCCGTCGCCAAACGGCTGGATGATACGGATCAAGAAGTTCGTGAAGGCGCAGCGAATGCGTTGGGTCGCGTTGGCAATGAATCCATCGTTGAAAAACTTGTGATGACATTGGTTGACGCGCACGGCGGCGTGAGACAGGCGGCAGCGCGGGCGCTGAGCCGGATCTATCCGCGTTGGGAAACTTCTGACCGCGTGCAAAAAATGCTGCCGGAAATTCTATCTGCAACCCGACATCGCGATGTTAGCGTGCAATCCGCTGCCACCAGTTTACTCAAGCGCGTGAGTCGCAGGAACGCGGATGGCTCTGCGTTGGCGTTGACGGCGGCCAGCGATCAACGTCCACCGCCAGTCGCCATGCTTTTGCGAGAACTGCTCGCAGACGCTGACACAGACGTGCGCGTGGCTGCCGCTGAAACGGTCGGACGAATGCGGTTGGTGGAATGCACGGAGAAATTAAAATTTGCGCTGAACGATGTAGAATTAGCGGTGAGACTTGCTGCGCAAACGGCCTTGGCCAACCTTGCGGCTGAGGAATCGGCTTCTACTGGTAGCAAAGTTACTTTTCTGTCGCAGACTGCACCGCCAACAACTGCCGCTGTTTCTGTGGTGGAAGATGTTTTGATTTGTTCAACGTCCGGCGAGTTGCTGCACGACCGCAATTACCGTCATCTGGCGGATTGGTTGAAGACATTGGAATTCGTTTTGCCGCAAGCGGAGAAATTGGGCGCGCTCATGACGCTCGGCACTTTTCAACGTTTGGAAATCCATACGTCCGGCGCGCGCATTCTGATTCTCGCCACGCCGGAGGGCAGTGTGATGTTGCGCGTGAAAAATAATTCTGCCGTTGTGACCGCTCCAATCAGCGCGAGCATTACTGACGCATTGAAAGCGCAGTTGACCGAATGGTTGCGGCACGCGCCGGCGTTGCGCGGCGTATTGCTGCGTGGCTTGCGTTTTATGGATCAGACGATTGTTTGCGATGTAGATTCGCGCGACCTGACGGCGGCTTCGCTGGAGCAGGCTTATCGCACAGTGGCCGAAACATTTCAATGGCTGCTGCCGCGTCAGATTCCTTCTGTGCAACTCATTTGGCACTATGACCGGACAGTGCTGCATTGCGTGCGCCGCTCCGACAAAACCATTTTAGGTGCGATGGCTTTGGCTAAAGCCGGAGATACTGACTTGGCTGGATTGAATCGGCAACTGGCCGAATTTCAAATGCTGAATTGCAGCTAATAAATTTCCGCCAGCAAAATTAATCCACCAACGGTTTGGCTTCCGCTTTTAATTTATATTCCGGCCAGAACGGTTTGCGGAAAGCCTCGGTAAAATCGTAACCGTCCTGAAAATCATCGCGGGAATCTTTTTCCGTGCGCGCCAGCAGGCCAATTTCAACCATGTTGAAAACAATTTCGCCAAAATCTTTGCAGTTGCAGATGCCCCATTCTTCAAAAACCGTTGTAGCCATCGGGCCGAATTGTTGCAACGCGTATTGCCGCAAGCCACTCAGCAATTCCTGTCCGGTTACATGCCGCACTTTGCCAAGATTTTCGCGGCCAACGAGTTTTTGTGTGAAGTCGAGCGCCTCGCGCATGAACAAATACGCGTCGCGATGAAAACGCGAGTCTGTCGCGAGGATTTGATCTACGGCTTCGTCGAAATTGACTTCTTGCATATCAGTTTTTAACCGGTTGACTGCTCGTCGTGGCTGGATGCGCCGCGCGATAATACTTCACCGACAGTCCTGTCACGAGCAAGCCAACGACGATGCAAATGATAAATTGCTCCTGCTTCGTCAGCCAGTTCATGCCCTCAATGTAACGGAAAATTAACATTCGGCAAGCAGGGCGCGGCTTTAACTCCTTGCCGACGACGAGCAGCATTGGTTTAATTGCTATTGATTTATGGCTGCCATCGGCAGATTTTCCAAAGGCGAAGAGATTTTTTACGCCAAAGTGGTGGACGGCGAATTATTTCGTCTGCACGGTGATGTCTTCGGCGCGCCGTCGTTCGATCGCAAGCCGACGCCGCGCAAGGGTGTGAAGACACTCGTGCCCGTCGTGCCGAGCAAAGTCATCGCCGTCGGTTTGAACTACGCCGACCACGTTCGCGAAATGAAACGTGAGTTGCCGAAAGAACCACTCTTCTGGTTTAAGGCGACGACTTCACTTTTGGCGGATGGTGGAAAAATTGAAATTCCTTTTCGCGATCACCGCACCGATTTCGAAGCAGAACTTGCCATCGTCATTGGCCGCAAAATTCGCAACGTCACGTCGACGACCGCCGCGCGTTACATTTTTGGCTACACCTCCGCGCAAGACATCAGCGACCGGACGATTCAAAAATCTGAGTCACAATGGGCGCGCTGCAAATCGTTCGACACGTTCACGCCGCTTGGTCCGTATGTCGAGACGATGCTCGACCCAAATGAATTAAGCATTCAGCAATTTCAAAACGGACAACTTCGCCAAAATTCCAACACGCGCGAATTGATTTTTAAGCCGGCAGAAATCGTCAGTTTTATTTCCACCAACATGACGCTTTTACCCGGCGATGTGATTCTCACTGGCACGCCGAGCGGCGTCGGCGCAATCCAGTCGGGCGATAAACTGGAAGTGCGGATTCAAGGTCTTGCCTCGCTCATCAATACGGTCAAGTGAACTTCAGTTTAAACTCCCGTTTCTGGCGGAATATCTTCAAAAATTCCCCCGCATTTCGGTAATTCCCGCCGAGTAAAATGATAGTTATTCACAATTAGTAGCGCCACAAGGCTGCCTGTGCACAACATATTGTGGTTTTCTCTTTACAGAAACCGCTGGCTTTGGTGTTCTAGTTCCTAACGGTTTATGTATCTTAAGAATCTTACAGTTTTAGGCTTCAAGTCCTTTGCGGACAAAACCTCATTGAACTTTCAGCCCGGCGTTACCGCCATTGTCGGGCCGAATGGCTGTGGCAAATCCAACGTGTCCGACGCGATCCGCTGGGTGCTCGGCGAACAGTCGGCCAAAGCCCTGCGCGGCGGCGAAATGGCCGACGTTATTTTTAATGGCACCGACGGACGGAAGCCGATGGGCTTATGCGAAGTTTCGTTGACGCTCGGCGGCGTCGGCGAAGAAAGCCTCAAGGCGGCGGGCGTGGAAGTTTCTTACGACGAGGTCACGCTCACGCGTCGCATTTATCGTGATGGAGGCAGTGAATATTTTTTAAACCGCACACCGTGCCGGTTGAAAGACATTCAGCAATTGTTCATGGGCACCGGTGTCGGGCGCACGAGCTACAGCATTTTGGCGCAAGGTCACATCACGCAGATTCTTTCCAGCAAACCGGAAGATCGTCGGATGATTTTCGAGGAAGCCGCCGGCATAACGAAATTCAAATCGCAGAAAAAAGAGTCGCTGCGGAAACTGGAATACACCGAGCAAAATCTTCTGCGCATTGCCGACACGATCAAGGAAGTGAAGCGGCAAATTGGCTCGCTCCAACGGCAGGCAGGCAAGGCGCGTCGCTACAAACAGATTTCGCAGGAGCTTCAGCATTTAGAAACGCAGCTCGCGCGGCATCAGTTTGATATTTTGTCCGGCGAGATTTCCGAACGTCAGAACCTGGTTGAAAATTTACGGAACGAAGTTGAGGTTGGCTCCAACGACGTGCTGCGTTTTGAAAATGAAATCTCAAAACTGCGCGAACTGCTTTCCGAACTTGAACACGAAGTTGCAGCGCAGCAGCAGCGTGGACTGGAATTGAAGGCCGAAATGGATCGCCATGAGAGCCGCATTCAATTCAATGGCGAACGGCTGGCGGAAATTGAGTCGCAAAACGCCAAAGCTCTCGCGGAAATTGCGCAAGCGGAGGAGCGTTGCCACGCGGCCTCGAGTGAATTGATTTCCGTCACGGAGCGGCTCGCGGTTGCCGAGGCCGCGTTGGAGCAACATCGTGAGAGTTTGCAGGCCAAGCGCGAAGGTTTGCAGCAAATCGAAAACGCCCAGCGCGAAAATCAGGAGCGTTTTCGTCAGGCGCAAGCCAGCGCGTTTGCAGCCGCGCAGGATTTGTCGCGCCTCCGCAATGAAATCACCGCGCTGGATTTGCAGAAGCAGGGCAACTTGGTTCGCCTCGAAAAACTTTCGGCGGAAAAAATTCAACTCGAAGTCGAGCGCACCGGACTGGATGTGCGTTTGCAGGAATTCACGGCCAGCGTTGAAGTTGAAAAGCTGAATGTCGCCACGACGCGCGGTTCGGTTGAGCAGCGTCAGAATCGTTTGCGCGAATTACAGACCGAACTTCAAAACGCTTCGACCGAGCAGGATAAATTCCTGCATCAACAATCCGACAAACGTTCGCGCCTCACCGTTTTGGAGCAGCTCGAAGGTTCGCATGAGGGCTTCGATGCGGGCGCGGTGGCGGCGTTGCGCCAATCACGTTCGGTCATCGGCTCGCTCGCGGATCGCATTCGCGTGCCGGATCAGTTTGTCACTGCGGTGGAGAATGCCCTCGGTCACAACCTGCAATTGATTCTCACCGAACAGCCTGCGAGCGCGCAGGAAATTCTTTTGGAACTGAATACCAACAAGTCCGGGCGTGCGAGCATCGCGGCATTGGCGATTCAACAGTATCAGGACGAAAAACAACTGGCGTTCGCCGGTGAAATGTCGCCTGCCGATAAAAATGCCGCGCCGGAAATGTTGCCGACAGGGAAGATTGTTCACGCGATGAGCGTGATTCACGCTGAGCCGCAGGTGGAAGCGCTGTTAAAATCGCTGTTGGGTCGCACATTCATCGCGGCTGACTTAAATACTGCGACGGCGCAAATCCAGAACGGTCACGCGGGTTGCGATTTCGTGACGATGAGCGGCGAATTGCTGAACCGTCACGGCATTTACACGGGCGGTTATTTAAACAAGGGCAGCAATGGCAAAGCGCCATCGTCCATTCTCGGCCGTAAAAATCAAATCACGGAACTGCAAGCGGAGTTGACCGAATTACAATCGCTCGTCGAAGGCGCGAGCCAGAAACGCGGCGAATTATTGAGCGAGCAAACCGAATTGCAGGCGTCGTTGCAACAAGCGCAGACGGAGTTGCGCGTGCAGGAAGTGGCCATCGCCACGCGCGAAGGCGAGTTCAAGGCGTTGCAGAATTCGAATCGTTTGCTGAATCAGAAGATTGAGACCGTTGTTTTTGAGGTGCAAAGTCTCGCCGCGCAGGAAGCTGAAGGTTTACAGAAGCGTGAGGCGCTCACCGCGCGGTTGAACGAACTCGAAGTGCGTGAACGCAGCGCGCAAGAGCAGGTGCTCACGCTGACCACGGAGCTGGAAAATTTACGTCAGCAGCGTGACGCGGCGAATGCGGCGTTGACGGAAAGTAAAGTGGCGCTGGCGTCGGATGAACAGCTCGCGTCGTCATTAAAACTGCAACTGACTTCGCTCGAACAGCGCATCCGCGAGTTGTCCCAGATCGTGGAATTGCGCAAGGCCGAGTGTTCCTCGTTCATTGTCCGGCAGGAACAGGCGCAGACGGAGATTCAAGATTCGCGCAGTCAGATTGAACGGTTGCAACATGAGCGCGCCTTGGTCAGCGAGCAGACGGCGGAATTGATTGGTCGCAAAAATGCGCAGGACGGCGAGATTGCGCAGCGCGATGAGGCGTTGCGTTCGCAGCGCGGGCGGTTGACGGAATTGCAGAATCTGCGCGGCGGCCTTGAGGTCGAATTGGCGCAGAAAAATATGACCGTCCAAAATCTACGCGAGAAGGTGCAGTCGAAATATCATCTCAATCTTGACGACATCCGCAGCGAATGTATCACGATCACGCACGCCGACGAAGGTCCGGCGAAGATTGAAACGCTCACGCCGGAGCAAATGGCGGAAAGTGGCGCGGGCACGGATTGGAATTCGGTGCAACAACAAGTTGCCGAGCTGCAGCAGAAAATTGATGAGATGGGTCCGGTGAATCTCGTGGCCATCGAGGAATACGAAGAGACCGAGCAGCGCCATCAATTCCTCGCCACGCAATATGATGATTTGGTGAATGCCAAAACCCAGTTGCTTGAAGTCATCAACCGCATCAATACGCAGACGCGCCAGATGTTCATCGAGACGTTCGAGAAGATCCGCGACAATTTCCGCGCGATGTTCGTGGATGTCTTCGGTGGCGGCAAAGCAGATTTGATTCTTTCCGACGAAAATGATGTGTTGGAATCCGGCATTGAGATTGTCGCGCGCCCGCCCGGGAAGCAGTTGCAAAGTATTTCACTGTTGTCCGGCGGCGAACAGACGATGGTCGCCGTTTCACTGCTGTTCTCAATTTATCAGGTCAAGCCAAGTCCGTTCTGCGTGCTGGACGAATTGGACGCGCCGCTGGACGAATCCAACGTCATCCGCTTTGTGAAAATTTTGCAGCGGTTCATCGCGCATTCGCAGTTCGTCATCATCACGCACAACAAGCGCACCATCGGCATGGCGGATATCCTTTACGGCGTGACGATGCAAGAACACGGCGTGAGCAAGATTGTCAGCGTGAAATTCCACAAGGCGGAGGAGCAATCGGCGTTGCCGGGTATCGCTGCACCGATGGCGGCATAATTTCTCGCGAATAAACAACAAGGCCGCGCGAGTGCGCGGCCTTGTTTCATTTTAGCAAAGATTTGTTACCACGAATAATGCACCGTGTAGGTCACGGTCTTCTCCTCGTCTGGCTTCACTGGGATGTGGAACTCGATGGTCTGCGAATCCTTTTTCACAAAATCATCCGACTTGGCGGTGATGCTCCAATTGCTCCAGCGGTAAAGATGCTCGACGACGCGGATTTCCACGGCATCGGTTTTCTTGCGGTTGCGGAGTTTGATTTCAAACGTCTCATCAATCCATTTTTCACTAGTGTCCACGCGGAAATTCGTCTGTTTGCGTTCGCCGACCAGATCAAAGGAATTACCGGTGGTCACGCGGATGGTTTCGTTACGCGGGGTGTGGTCAATGGTGTTCTCGCCGACGAATTGCAACTGCCCATCGCTATCGCGGCGATAAAAGCGCAGCTTGCCCGCGGGCAGGGCGATGCCGAGTTGATTCGTCTCGGCGTTCTTGAACTCACGTTGCACGATGATTTTCTTGTTGTCGCTCTGGCCGTAGCCTTGATCGTAATTCAAACCGTAGAATTGGTAGCCGGTCGCGCCGTCATAAACGTAAATCGTGGGCGCATACATTTTCTCGGCATGAACAAATTCCACTTGCTTGGTCTCATGGTCGTGCAAGGTGGTCGGGCGCGCGATGGAATAAAGATGAAATTCGTCAAAAGCTTTCTCGGAAACGGCGGGAGCATCTTCCATAGCAGCCATCGCCATTGGCATGCCGACTTTTCTTAACCGTCCTTCCCATTCATTGCGTTGTGGCTGAATTTTATTCACATCACCCGCCAGCAATTTTATTTTCGCGTCCTCAAATGTTTTGCCGCTATTGTTGTTCATCGTAATCCAGCCGACTAGGTCGCAGTAATTACCTTTTTCCGGCGACACGAGATTGTAGCTGGCGCTCCAATCAAATCCGCCGGTGACATAACCGACTTCAGCATCGAACGCGCCCGGTTTGTCGGATTGCAGTAGCCAGTTGAAGGCGGGCTTGAGAATCGTGTCGCTGCCCAGATCCGGAAACAGCGGTTGGCCCGGTAAAGTGAATTGCAACTTGCCATTCACTTCGATGATGGGCTGGGTGTTGCCGCCGCCGGGCACAAAACCGCTGCGGACAATCTTGCCGGGAATGAGTTCGGTGATTTGCGTGCTGTCTTTCATGCGGACATTTTGAAAATCAATCGTCTTGCCCTCGAACAGTGAGAGGAGCAGTTCCTGCGACACTGGGTCGTTACGATAATTCTGCTCTAGAATTTGCAAAGAGTGTTTGCCCGCCGGATCGCGCAGAATCACGGAATCGGGTTCCACCTGCGCGGTCGCGCCGGAATACACGACGGCATTCGCGCCCGACTTCAAATCGAGCGGCACGGTGTCGCGCACAACGGCGAAGTTCTGGTTGTAAATGGTCAACGCGGGTTCGGCACTGGCGACCAGCGTGGAAAGGGCAGTGAGCAATAGGATGGTTTTCATGAGGTTGGCAATCGCATTTAAGATAAGACGCGCAAACGGGATTTTTATTAGAAAAAATCCCAAAGTATTTTGGCGCGCGTCGTTGTCGCGAACAATTCAACCTTTGGGGTGAGGGCGCAAGCAAATTCCAGAATTGACTCCGCCCGCCAAACATGGAGGAATCTGCGCGTGAACCAAGTTTTCCACCGCGCTGCGTTGTTGGCTATCGCTGGTATTTGGATTTTTTTAAATTGCCCGAACGCCCGCGCGCTCGACCGCACCAACGAAACGTTTAAGGTTTTTCAATTTCCCGCCGACCAGATTCCGCGCATCGATGGCGATACAAATGACTGGAATATCGTGCCGGAAAGTTATGTCATCGGCACGGATCAGTTGGTCGAAGATTTTGGTAGACACAAAGTCACGGACACCTCGACGCCAAAAATCCGTGTAAAAGTCGGCTGGGTGAAGGGCTTGAACCGTTTGTATTTTCTCTACGAAGCGGATGATGACTATTGGGATTTTTCCCAGCCTGATTTGCACAACGACACGCTTGAATTGGTCGTGGATGGCGATGTGTCCGGCGGGCCGCTGATAGAAAAATTTTCGCCGCTGCGCGATAAGTTGGGCCAATGGCAGACTTATTTTCAGATGCAGAGTGTTCACGCGCAGAACTATCACATCTTCACTCCGGCACGCGATAAAGACTGGTGTATGTTTTGGGGGCCGGCGCAATATGCGAAGCGTTTGCCGTGTGCCAACGCGGCGCAGAAATATTCGTTCGCCCCCGGCCAGTCCGGACATTATGTTCTCGAATTTTGGATTACGCCATTTGATTCCGCTCCTGCGGATGAAGCGCGCGCTATCGAGACCAAATTGACCGAGAACAAGACAATCGGACTTTCGTTCGCGTTGATTGATTATGACAACGTAAATTCCGGCGGCACGAACAATGGTTTTTGGAATTTATCACGCCATCACACGATGTATGGGAACGCGGATTATCTTTGTCCGTTCAAGTTGATGCCACTGGAGCCGCAGTTTGTGAAACCGCTGGACGCCGATTGGTCGTGGCAGCTGGTGGATGAAAAAACACGTCGAGTTGCATTCAAGGATTTGAGTGTTGGCGAAATCAAAGCGTGGCATTGGGATTTTGGTGACGGTGAAACTTCCACGGAACAGAATCCCGTTCACGCCTATAAGAATGCTAATTACTACGTTGTGGTGCTCGATATCGAAGGTGCGACGGGCAAATCGCGTCGTGCGAAGGTTTGGGACGTTGCTGTAAAATAAACACAAATGAACAATAAATACTTCACAGCCGTTTTGATGTTCGCGCTCAATCTTTCGGTGGTAGAGGCAAAGACATTCAACGTTTTTGACTTTGGCGCAAATGGCGACGGCACAACCCTCGACACGGCGGCCATTCAACACGCGATTGATGCCGCAGCGAAAGATGGCGGAACGGTTTTGATTCCGCGTAAAAACAGATTTCTCATCGCAACTTTGGATTTGAAGGGTGGCATTAATTTTCAGATTGATGGCACGCTGCTAATCAGCACGAATCACGCTGATTATGCGGGCGATGGCGTCATTACGGCGAGCAACGCGGCAGATTTGAAAATCACTGGCGGCGGCGAAATCGTTGGTCAGTCGCTTTCCTTCATGACGAGTTATGAGGCAACGAATGAATGGTGGCTTTTCAAAGAGTGGCGACCGAAAATGTTCGTGTTGACCGGCTGCACTAATCTGGTGGTGCGCGACATCACGTTTAGTGACGCGCCGTATTGGGGGTTGCACATGCTCGGTTGTGAAAATGTTTTGGTGGATAATGTCACGGTGAATAACCGCCTTGATGTGCCGAACGACGACGGCATTGATCCCGACCATTGCCGGAATGTGGAAATAAAAAACTGTCATGTCACCGGCGGTGACGACGCCATCGTGGTAAAATCCACGCGCCAGACCAACGACTTTGGCGACTGCGCGAATATTCATGTCCACGATTGCATCATTCGCACGCAGGATGCGGGCTTGAAAATCGGCACGGAAACCGTCGGCAACATTCACGATATTTTATTTGAGCGCTGCAAAATTATTTCCAGTAGCCGTGGTCTGTGCATTCAGCTGCGTGACGAAGGCGAAGTTTCCAATGTGACCTTTCGTGACATCGAAATTGTGTCGCGTTATCACAGTGATCCGTGGTGGGGCAGGGGCGAGGCGATTTCGTTTACGACTATTCCGCGCAATGCGGCGACCAAGCTTGGCAAGCTGCACGATGTTTTGGTGGACAATGTTTCCGGCCACGCCGAAAACAGCATTCGCGTGAACGGCACAGAGCAAAGCCGCATTGCGAATGTGCGCTTCAAAAATGTTTCGCTGGAATTTTCCCGGTGGACGAAATATGCCGGCGGTGTTTACGACAATCGTCCAACAAAAGTTCTTACGCCAATTGAATCTCACCTCACCGACGGATTTAATCTAAGCCAAGCAGACAATGTGAGTCTGGAAGGTTGCAATATCAGCTGGCTGGATGCGGATAAGACGCATTTCGGCGATGCGGTCAGCGCTGAGAATGTGCGCGGACTAAAAACTTTTAAGTTTACTGGCGACTCGGCGGTGCACCCGATTCAAGTTCGCTAAAATAAATTCTTCGTTCCGGCATTCCTTTGTTGTTAAACTTTTCGTCACATGAAGTGGACACAATCTTTGATTCCGACGCTCCGCGAAGCTCCGGCTGATGCGGAAATCGTCTCGCACAAATTGCTCTTGCGCGCCGGGCTTATCCGCAAACTCGCGGGCGGTGTTTATACTTTTCTGCCGCTCGGTTTGCGCGCGCTTCGCAAAGTGGAACAAATCATCCGCGAGGAAATGGACCGTGCTGGTGCGGTTGAAGTATTGATGCCTGCATTGCAACCACCAGAAATCTGGGAGGCGAGCGGTCGCGCGGAAACGGCGAGCAATGTTTTATTCAAGGTCAAGGACAGTTCTGGCCGCCAATGGTTTTTGAGTCCGACCGCAGAGGAAGTCATCACGACACTCGCGGCAAATGAGATTAATTCCTACCGCCAGTTGCCGAAAAACTTTTACCAGATCAGTCTGAAATTCCGTGATGAAATCCGTCCGCGTTTTGGTTTGATGCGCGCGAAGGAATTTATCATGAAAGATGCGTATTCGTTTGACACTACGGATGAAGGCGCGATGGCGGCGTATAAGAAAATGTATGATGCTTACACGCGCATCTTTGCGCGCTGTGGGCTGAAAGCGTTTCCGGTTGAAGCTGACACCGGCGTCATCGGCGGAAACTATTCGCACGAATTCATGGTTCCCGCCGAGACCGGCGAAAACGAAGTGGCGTTTTGCGAAGCGTGCGGTTACGCGGCAAACATCGAAAAGGCGACCAGCGGAATTCCCAAAACTGCCGCGCGCGAAGTTGGCCCGGCCATCGAGAAATTCGCGACGCCCGGCGTCGTGACGATTGAAGCCTTAAGCAAAGAACCTTATAAAGTTCCGGCGAACCGCCAGATCAAGACGCTGGTTTACATCGCTGACAGCAAGCCGATCATCATTTTAATTCGCGGTGATGATCAATTGAACGAAACCAAATTGCTCGCGAAAACTGGCGCGGTCGCTGCGCGTCCCGCGACGCCGGATGAAATCGTTCCGTTGCTCGGTGCGAAGCCTGGTTCGCTCGGCGCGGTGGTGAATGTGCCGGCGAGCGTTCAAGTATTTGCTGACGAACGTTTGCAGGGCGCGAACGACATGACGACCGGTGCGAACGAAGATGGTTTCCATTTGAAGAATGTTTCCATCGAGCGCGATATCAAAGTGACTGCGTGGTTTGATTTGCGCACAGTCAGCGCGGGCGAACCGTGCGTGAAGTGCGCAAAGCCGTTGAAAATCCGTCGTGCGATTGAAGTTGGTCACGTTTTCAAACTCGGCACGAAATACAGTGAGAAGCTTGGCGCGACCTTCCTTGACGTGGATGGTTCCCGTAAGCCAAGTGTGATGGGTTGCTACGGCATTGGTGTCACGCGCACGTTGCAGGCGATCATCGAACAAGGCAACGACAAGGATGGCGTCATCTGGCCGTTGAGTGTCGCACCCTACCAAGTTTGCATCACACCGCTCGCCGTCACGGCGGACAGTCAAGCGATGCAACTTGCAGAAAAATTCTACGCAGAACTTACCGCGAAAGGTGTGGATGTGATTCTCGACGACCGCGACGAACGTCCGGGCGTGAAGTTCAAAGATTCCGAGTTGGTGGGTTTTCCGATTCGCATCGGTCTTGGTGAAAAATCGTTGGCAAAAGGCGAAGTGGAAATCAAACCGCGCAACGGTGTCATGCAGTTCGTTAAAATTGAAGAAGCCGTCGAAGCAGTTTTGAAACTGGTCGCCGCGAATTAATTCCCCTTTTTGTCGAGGCAATCGCGGACGACCTTAGTGAGCTCGGCGTGACCGTAAGGTTTTTGGATAAAGCTGGCGTTGGTGCGTTGAAGCATTTCAGCGCTCACATCATCGGACGTGTAGCCGCTCATAAAGATTACCTTGAGTTGCGGCATTTCCTTAACGAGGCGTTCGGCAAGTTCGACACCAGAAACGCCTTCTGGCATGACCATATCGGTGAGGAGTAAATCAATTTTACCGCTATAACGATGCCAGACATCGAGCGCTTCGCGACCGGAAGTCGCTTCCAAAATCTGGTAGCCGGAGTCCTTGAGAATTTCCCGTGCGAGTTCTCGCAACATTTCTTCATCTTCGACGATCAAAACGGTTTCACTGCCGCCAGCGGTCGGGGAAACCACCGCGTGTTCGACGAGATGAATTTCAGTTGCGGCTTCCGAATTAGCGGGCAGATAAACAGTGAAAGTGGAACCGCAACCTAGCTGGCTTTGAACATCCACCCAGCCGTTGTGCTGGCGGGCAATATTAAAAACGGTCGCGAGGCCGAGGCCGGTGCCTTTGCCGATATCCTTGGTCGTAAAAAATGGTTCAAAAATATGGGCGCGCGTCGCTTCGTCCATGCCGCAACCCGTATCGGTGACTTCCAATTTTACAAAATGTCCGACGGTCGCTTCCGGGTGAATTTGGGCGTGTTCGGGACCGATAAATGTTTCAGAAATTTCTACAATCAGCGTGCCGCCATTCGGCATCGCGTCACGCGCGTTACTGGCGAGATTCATGACGACTTGTTCAATCATGCTCTGATCGGCGTGGACGAGCGGTAAACTTTGCGGACTTTTGAAACGTAGTTCAATGGTTTCACCGACGAGTCGGTCGAGCATGTTGCTCGTGCTAACGACGACTTCCCGCAGGTCGAGCGGGCGCGGCTGCATGACATTTTTACGGCTAGTCAGCAAAAGTTGCCGCGTCAATTTCGCCGCGCGATCACCAGCTGAATAAACCTGCGTGAGTGACTCTTTCGTTTCCGGCGACAGCGTATCATCCGTCAGCAACTTACTGGCGTGACCCTGGATGACCGTCAACATGTTGTTGAAATCATGCGCGATGCCGGCGGCGAACTGGCCGAACGTCTTCATCTTTTCCGACTGGAGCAACTGTGCTTCGAGATTCAATCGCGCCGTAATGTCTTCGCCGTAGCAATGCACTACGCCGCTGTCTGGCAGCGGGTGAAACGACCAGGTGAGCGTTTGGCTGCCGATTTTGGTGAGCCGCCCCGTCTGACCGTGATTCACCGAGAGGCATTCCTGAACAATTTTCTTAAATTCGTCCGGTAAAATTTGCTGGGGATGTTCCTGGCCGAGCATTGTTGCAAGTTTTTCGGCGGCGTCATTGAAATAATTCACATCACCACTGGCGGAAATTTCCAACGCGGCGTTGGGATTTTCCTTCACGAACGCCGCCAGTTTTTCCGTCTCAGTTTCAGCCTTGATGCGCTCCGTCGCCATGCCCACTACGTTGGCAATGGCGAGCATGAACTGAATGTCGTCCGGCGAAAACTCCCGTTTATGCGTCGTGTGCGCGGCGAGCACGCCGAACGGCTTGTTGCGAGTAGGAATCGCCACCGCCACACCGCTTGCCACGCCGAGTTCCGCGAGGAGCGGCGATTTGGGAAAAATAGTTTCTGTGCTCCAATCGTTGACCACGGCAACCTCGCCGGTTTCAGCTGTCCATGACATCTGCGATGGCGCTTTGTTTAGGGTTGTAGTTTCCCCAATTATTTTTGGTGTAAGTCCGTAAACGGCGAGTGGATATAGTCGTCCATCCGGCAGCCGTTGAAACAACATGGCGTATTCCACTGCGAACATTTCGGCCACGCGATAAACCGCCTGCTCGTAGATAACAGACAAATCGCGATTCGTTAACGCGCATTGACCCACGGCGGCAACGGAAGTTTGCTGCATCGCACGATTCAGAAATTTTCGTTCCGCCTCGTCGCGCTCCGTCTGCCGTTGCTGCAATGTCGCAGCCATGTCATCAAATTTTTGCGCGAGCTGGCCAATTTCGCCTTCCGCTTTTTTCAGGCCTGAACGCGCCTCAAAATTCCCGCCCGCCAGCTGTTGCACCGCTTGGATCAGTGCCCGGACTTGTCGCAGAATAAAATGTTCGCCGCCATACCAGGCCGCGATCAGTGCCAGCACGCCGACGCCAAAACTTGCCCATGGTAAATCCGATGCGTAGGGCCGCAGCCACTCCGGCGCGTAGGCCCAGAACCATTTTTGGTTGATGATAAACGTCAATACCAGCGCGGGTGAAATCCAAAGCAGGACGCTCAACACTAGTTGAAGCCGCACGCTAGAGAAGCGCTTGATGAGTTTAGCGATCATTCTGACTGCTCCCAATATACTGTAAAACGGCGGCGATAAAACAGTTTTTCAATCCGGTGATACTGCCACCGCCCGCCCGCGCGGCAAGCGACCTAGATGAGTAATTAGATAATCATGTAGCCAATCACCAAGCTCTACCTCCTGCGCTCGGCTTAATTGTAGGCGCAAAATATTATTCCAATCAGTGGTTAAAAGCGTGGTGGCAATTTTTTTAGCGCCTGGCGTCAGCCGTGTTTCCGCCGGATCTGGCGCAAGACCGAGTTCGTGCAGTAATTTCAATTCGAGCGCAAAAATATTCTGCGGCGACGTTTTTTGTTCACACAAAAATTTTAGAAAGCCTCGCACCAGTTCAAAAATTTCCGGCAGCGGCGTTTCCGTTTCGGTCGCTTGCTCCAAAAAATTTGCCACGTAAGCCGCTTGTTGCAATTTTGCCATGTCTTCACGGATTGCGCCGTGCGTCTGGTGTAATTTCACTTCGCGCAGATTGTGTAAATCAGAACTGCGGCTGCGACTGAAGGAGAATTCCGCTGCGTAGAAAATGTCCAGCTTGCCGGCAAATGGAGACTTCGCCCGCCGCGCGCCTTTCGCCACAGTTGCGATACGGCCGAGTTCCGGCGTGAGCCAATGAAGGATGAGGCTCGTTTCCGTCAGCAGACGGGTGCGTAGAATCAAACCGCTGGCGGCTTCAATTTTCACTTTTGCGCGGCAAATTCTCCGGGGCGATGGAGCCGAGGCTAACGATGTATTTGATGCCGTCCGCCACGCTCATGTCGAGCTTGGTTACTTTATCTTCCGGCACGAGCACGAGAAAACCGGAAGTCGGATTCGGGGTTGTGGGAATGAAAACACAGACAACTTTATCTTTCGTTTTCTGCTGCACTTCGGCGCGTTGTTCGCTGGTGATGAAGCCGACGGAATACATACCTTCGCGCGGAAATTCCACCAGCACCACGGTTTTGAAAGAATTTTTATTTCCGGAGAACGCCTCGTTGACCTGCTTGATCGCGCCGTAAAATTTATTCACCACCGGCACATTCATCATGGCTGTGTCGAGCCATTCGAGCATCCGCTTGCCGATGTAATATTGCGCTGCGACGCCGACGATGGTGATGAGTGTTGCCGCCAACACAAGCGCCACCAGACTCCAATACCAAAACATCGCGCCGTCCTGACCGTTCGTGTAGATGAGCTTCGAGTCATCAATGAAATACGGCAGCCAGAACAGCAACGCGTCCGTGAAGCTGGAGATGGTGCCGAAAATCCATTTGATCGCCGCCAGCGTCAGCAATGCTGGCAAAGACACGGCCAATCCCGTCAGGAAACTGCGGCGCCAGCGTGCAAAAATAGTTTTTCTCACGCGCGCAGTTTAGCTGCGCCGGAAAGTTGCGCGAGTGAAAATCGTTTTGCCAGCAAGCGCACCAAACGGTTCTCCTCTCGCTTCATTTTGCGCCTCAATGTTGGTTTCAAATCATCGTAGCCCAGTAGATGCAAAACGCCGTGAACGACATAACGCACCAATTCTGATTGCCAGCTCGACTTGAATTCCTTCGCTTGCGCCATCGCCATGTCCACGCAAATGAACAATTCCCCGTGCAGCTTTGTGCGTGTGCTCTCGTGGTCGAACGTGATGACGTCTGTGGCGCCTTCGTGTTGTAGAAACTGCCAGTTTACCGTCGCCATTTCTTTGGCGCTAACGAGCGCGCAGCCCAAATCCGCCTCGGCAATTTTTAATTCTGCAAACAACTCGCTCGCGATTTGCTTGAGCAAACGCGTGTTGATTTTTTTGGTTCGCTGGCGGTTGGTGATGACGATGTTCATTCGGCTTTGGCCCGACCGCGATGATTTTCGTAGGCCGCGATGATGCGCTGCACCAACGGATGCCGCACCACGTCTCGCTTGGAAAACTCCACAATCGCGATGCCTTCCGTGCCGTTCAGCGCGCGATGCGCCTCGGCGAGACCGGAATGTTTATGCGATGGCAAATCGACCTGCGACTCGTCGCCCGTGATGACCGCCTTCGAGCCGTGGCCGAGTCGCGTGAGGAACATCAGCATCTGTTCCGTTGTCGAATTCTGCGCCTCATCCAAAATAATAAACGCGCCGTTCAGCGTGCGTCCGCGCATGTAGGCCAACGGCGCGATTTCGATGACGCCGCGTTCCGTGAGTTTCACGATTTCTTCGGCTGGCATCATGTCTTGCAACGAATCATGCAGCGGACGCAGATACGGCGTGATTTTTTCCAGCAGATCGCCCGGCAAAAACCCCAGCGCTTCGCCCGCCTCAACCGCCGGCCGCGTCAGAATGATTCGGGACACTGAGCCTTCGCGCAGTGCCGACAACGCCATTGCCACCGCTAAATAAGTTTTACCCGTGCCTGCCGGTCCGATGCCGAACGTGATGTCGTGCTTGCGGATCGCCTCCAGATATTTTTTCTGACCAACCGTCTTTGCCGTCACGCCCGGCTTGCGTTCATGCGTCGTTATCCGGTCGCTCACCATGTCCTTCAACATCGTCGCGCCTTCATGCTTCACGACTTGCAACGCGTGCGTGAACTCACGGTTCTTCACCGGCGAACCAGCTTTCAATAAATTTTCCAGCGACGTGAAAAAGTGTTTCGCGCGCGCAATGTTCTCGGCGGTGCCGTCCAACTTGATCCAACCTTCGCGCGCCGTCGCTTTGACACCCAGCTCCGTTTCCAGCAACGCCAGATTGCGCGGCTCGTGATTGAATAGTTGTTGCGCAAACCGCGCGTTCTCGTAATGAAGAGTTTCAGTGGCCACGATAAAATTATTTGGCAAGTTCCGCTCGCAGTTTGGCGGCGATGGCCAGCAGCGCATCCGGCACGACGCTCGTGTTCGCGAGCACCGGCATGAAATTCGTATCGCCGTTCCAGCGCGGGACGATGTGGACGTGCAGATGCTCGGCGATGCCCGCGCCCGCGACCTTGCCGATGTTGATGCCCACGTTGAAGCCGTCCGGCTTCATCACCGCCGACAACGCATTGCTGCAACGCCGCACGAGTCTCCACAGATCCGCGAGCTCCTCATCGGTGAGTCCGTTCAAATCGGGAACTTCCTTGTAAGGCACGACCATCAGATGACCGCCGTTGTAGGGATAACGGTTCAGCAAAGCGAAACACGTCCGCTCGCGCACGACGACGAGATTTTCCACGTCGTCGGACGACTGCGCGATGCGGGCGAACAAACCTTCCTTGAGTTCCGGCTTCGGCGACAAAATGTATTCAATGCGCCACGGCGCGTGGAGTGAGTCCATGCGGAAAAGTTAAGGCGCGGGTGAAATAAGAAAAGCCAAAACAAATGCGCCTCACGCAAAGCCGCCAAGTCGCAAAGGTTTTGTTTTTGAAATTTTCTTGGGTCTCTGCGCCTTTGCGTGAGTTTCACAGGCTTAAAATCGCCGCCGCCGCGCGTCCCGCTGCGCCCGGTTCGCCAAGCGAAGCGATGATTTTGGCGAGCTGCGCTTTGATTTGCGCGCGATGCGATGCGTTCTCCAACAACTCGAGCGCGGCGCGCGAAAGATTTTCCGGCGTTGCCTCGTTCTGGATGAACTCCGGATACACCGGCTCGCCCGCGAGCAGGTTCGGCATCGTCAACGACTTAACTGTCACGATGCGTTTGGCGATTTGATACGTCAGCCACGACGTTTTGTAGAGCGTCACCGTCGGCACGCCGAAGAACGCGCATTCCATCGTCACTGTGCCCGTCGAGGCCAGCGCGACATCGCTTTCCGCCAGCGCCCACGGCAATTCGCCAATCTGGATTTCCAGATTCGCGCCCAACGCTTTTGCGAGCGACACCAGCGCCGGATTCGGCAAAACCATTTTCGCTTTTGCCGTCGGCACTTTTTCCTGAATCGTTTTCAACGCCGCCAACATCACTGGCAGATGCCGTTGCAATTCACTCTTCCGGCTGCCCGGCAGCAGCAGCACCGTCGGCACGGACGATTTTTTCTGGCTGCTCAATTCTTCCTTACGCATGCGCTCCACCATCGGATGACCGACGAACTCCACGCGGAATTGCGGCACGCGTTGGGCATACCACGCCTTCTCGAACGGAAAGATGCTCAGGAGCAGATCGTAATCGCGCGCCAGTTTGTCCGCGCGGCCGGGACGCGACGCCCAGACTTGCGGCGAGACGAACTGCACGATTTTCGGGTCCCACTTGGAAAACGGATTTTCGCGGACGTATTTTTTGATGGCCTGACCGAAGCGCAGATTGAACCCGCCGAAATCGATCCCGATCACCACGTCCGGTTTGCGCTCGATGGCCAGCGCGAGCAACTGGTTGAACAGCCGCCGGAACTTTAAAATATTTTTCAGCACATCCGTGACGCCGATGACCGAGTGCTGCGTCATGTCGAATGCCAGTTCCACACCGGCGGCGGACATCTTCGTGCCGCCCGCGCCAAAGAAGACCGGGGCGGACGGTGAGGACGGCGACGCGGCCCGCAAGGCGGACACGAGTTCCGCCGCGAGTAAATCCCCGCTCGCCTCACCGGCGATGAGCATGAAGGTTTTTGGTTTCACGGGTTAACTTTTGTCGCAGAACCGTCCCGCTGGTTGTTTGTTCTCAAAAGTAAATATATTAAGAAATACTGTGTGATGTTACTGAATCCCAGCGAACAGAGATAATTTGGTCTTCTGTGTTGATAACAGTAATAAAGTCGCTGCCGTCATGCACAAAATCTAAAACCACATTTATTAACGGCGGCGGTTTGTTGATAGGTTCCTTGCTGTATCGTTTTATAAACGATGTAACTTCTTTGCTAGATGACCAACTATTCGGAAATAGTAAACCAATAAATTTAATCTGACTTGCTTGGAAAAAATGTGCGTTTTCTCGCAGTTTAATTTCCTCATTTTCCAATTCCTTCAACAGTTTTTCAGCTTCAATTCTTGCGTTACTCGAAAGGATTGATTCAACAAACCCAATTGCCAATGAGGATGCGGCCACCCAAGTAAAAGATCCAATTGAGCCGAGGCCAGTTGATACCCCGCCAGACAAACTCATGATTTTTGCCTTCTTTGTATTGATTAATACAAGCTGCTGTTGGTTGTAGAGTTTGACTGATTTGACTTTAATCGTCTGCCCTGATGACAAGGTGAGGTCAACTTTCAATTCGCTTCCAGCCCAGTTGGATTCAAGTGAAATTTGCTCCTGACAATGAGGGCAGTTTACTGTTTCACTAACATGACAAGAATCAAACTCTATCTTGCCGCCGCAGTTTTTGCAGACGCATATTATGAACTGAGGCACTGCAGTTTCTCTCATAAAATTTATTTCAAGATTAGTTAAGCCTTTTGATTCTGAATCTGCCGGGTGATTTCAAACGCCAGGTCCAGCGCGCGTTTGCCGGCTTCGCCGCTGACCATCGGGGTTTGCTGCGCGCGGACGCATTCGACGAAATGTTGCAGTTCCAATTTGAGCGGTTCGTCTTTGTTGATGGGCACGGGCTCGCGCACGATTTTCCGTCCGGCAAATTCGCTGACGATGGCGGAGTCTTTGCCGATGCCGAGCTTGGCGGCGAGAATTTTTTTGATGAACGGCGTTTCTTCCTCGCCGTCGCGCGCGACGCGATAAAGAAATCCTTCCTGCACGCGGTAGTCGAGCGAGATGTAGCAGGGATTGGTCGGGCCGCTGAACACGCGGATCTTGCGCATGCGCTCGGGGCTGATGCGGCTGACGGTGAGATTCGCGATGCAGCCGTTGGCAAAACGCAGGCGGGCGTTGGCGATATCCTCGCTCTTGCTCAACACGGGAATGCCCACGCCTTCGACGCTGACGACGGGCGATTTGACGAACGCAAGCACGATGTCGAGGTCGTGAATCATCAAATCCAGCACGACACCGATGTCCATGGAGCGCGCGGGGTAGGGCGAAAGGCGATGGCATTCAATGAACTTGGGTTCGGTCGCGGCGGTCTGGAGAAATTTAAAAACGGGATTGAACCGTTCTACGTGGCCGACTTGGAGAACGAGATTTTTCTGGAGCGCGAGTTCGCACAGTTCGGCGGCCTGCGCTGATTCGCTGGTCATCGGTTTCTCTACCAGAACGTGTTTGCCGGCGGCGAGCAGTTGCTTGGCAATGTCAAAATGCGTGGTGGTGGGCGTGGCGATGTTCAACGCGTCGCTCGCGGCGGCGGCCTCGGCGACGGACGCGAACACGTGCAACTTGTGTTTCTCGGCAATGCGACGGGCGGTTTCCGCGTGGGCGTCGTAGATGCCGGTGAGTTCAACCTCGCCCGCGGCGTGAAGTTCGGAATAAATGCGGGCGTGATGTTGACCGAGCGACCCGGTGCCGAGAACGGCGACTTTGACTTTTACCATACGCGGAGTTTGCCAGTGAATCGAGCGGCGGAAAATGAAAATTCCTCACGCAAAGACGCGAAGGCGCAAATTTAAAACCAGAAAATCGCTGCCGCTGCAAAAAATTCTTCGCGACTTTGCGCCTTTGCGTGAGATTTCGTTTTGAACTTTGGGCGTTTGAATCATAAACTTTGCGCGTGCCAGTTCTGACTTACATCATCGTTGCGATTGCGGCGTATCTACTCGGATCCATTCCCACCGGATTTCTCGTCGCGAAGGCCAAGGGAATAGATATTCGCAAAACCGGCAGCTGTAACATCGGCGCGACGAACGCCATGCGTGTGCTGGGCAAACCGGCGGGGATTTTCGTGTTGCTCGCGGATGCGGCGAAGGGATTTGGGGCGGTGTGGCTGGCGGCTTTGCTGTTGAAGCAATTAAACGCGAACGCGGATGTGGAAACGGCGCGCATCATCGCGGGCATTTTCGCCGTGCTTGGCCATAATTACACGTGCTGGCTGAAGTTCAAAGGCGGCAAAGGCATCGCGACGACGGCGGGGGTTTATCTGGCGCTCGCGCCATGGGCGGTGCTGGTGGGCTTGGTCGTTTTCATTTTGGCCGTTCTGTTGACGAAATATGTTTCGGTCGGTTCCATCGCGGCGGCGGTTGCGTTGCCGGCAACGGTCTGGATCATGACGCCGCAAAATATTTTTCTCGGCATCGTCTCGACGGCGCTCGGTGCGCTGGCGATTTACAAACATAAATCCAACATTCAACGGCTCATGGCGGGAACCGAAAATCGCCTCGGTAAAAAATCTTCAACCCCGGAGAAAACGAAATGAGAATCACCGTCCTCGGTGCGGGCGCGTGGGGCACGGCGCTCGCCAAAATTTTGCAGGAGAACGGCAACGCCGTGACTTTGTGGGACAAGAACCCCGCCTCGCTCGCGGCTGTCCAAAACGGTCGGAACGAAAAATATCTCCCCGGTGTCGCGCTGCCCACGGATTGGAAGACGCAGGCGGATTTCAAAAGCGCCATCGGCGGCGCGGAGTGCGTTGTGCTCGCGGTGCCTTCGCAAGCCTTTCGCGAAGTGACGACGCGCTTGAAAGGTCATCCGGCCATTTTTGTCAGCGTCACCAAAGGCATTGAATTTGAAACGGGCGATACGATGAGCCGCATCCTGCGCGAACAAGCTTCGGCGGATCGCGTCGTCGCCTTGTCCGGTCCGAGCTTCGCGCGCGAAGTGGCTCTGGGCATTCCCACCACGATTGTCTGCGCCTGCGAAAGCGACGGGACGGCCAAGACGGTGCAGGGACTTTTTCATCGCCCTGAATTTCGCATCTATCGCAGCACGGACATTCTCGGCGTGGAATACGGCGGCGCGTTGAAGAATGTCATTGCCGTCGGCGCCGGTGTGGGCGACGGCTTGGGTTACGGCGACAACACCAAAGCTGGTTTAGTTTCCCGTGCGCTTTCAGAAATGAAACGTCTCGGCGTGTCTTGTGGTGCGAAGCCGGAGACGTTCAATGGTTTGAGCGGCCTCGGCGATTTGATGCTGACGTGTTTTTCCAAGCAAAGTCGAAATCGCGATTTGGGCGAGCGACTTGGTCGCGGCGAAACCGTTGAGACCATTGTCGCCTCGCATCCGAAGTTGGCCGAAGGTTATCCGACGGCGCGCTCGGCGCATCGGCTGGCCAAGGAAAAAGGCGTGGCAACGCCCATCATAGATGAAGTGCACGCGATGCTTTACGAAGGGAAAAACCCGAAGCTCGCCGTGCGCGATTTGATTTCGCGCGCGTTCAAGGCGGAAGACTGATCAGCCTTGTGGCGACTGCCATTCGCTCATGGCAAATCGTTCGCCGCAGTCGAGACATTGCGTGAGATTAAATTGCGCGCTGCAATGCGGACAAATTCCCTGTGTCAAAAAGGTGTCGAACGCCTGACCGCATTTACCGCAACGCCACAGTTCGCCCAGCGGCGGCGCGGTTTTGCAGGACGGACACGCGAAGCCGACACGACGCGGGATCTTGGCCAACTTCGCCAGCGCTTGCGCCTGTTTCAAGCCACCCCAGCAATTCATCGCAATGAAGACAGCGATGATTATTTTCCATGTGGAGCCGGTATAAATCGCGAGTAAAATCAAAGCCGCGACGCCGACAAAACCAATGATGCTCGCGGCCATCAGACTGTTCGCGCGGCCAAAGGGATACCACAACAGTGAGCGCAAGATTTGTCCGCCATCGAGCGGATAGACAGGCATCAGGTTGAAGATGAGTAGAACCAAATTGATTAGCGTGACGTTCTCAATGAGCAGATAGGCATCGGGATAACTGACATCCCAGCCAAGATTTTTCCCCAAGATGGCGAGACCGAATAGTATCGGAGCGAGCACAACATTGACGAGCGGACCGGCAACGATACTCCACAGTTGTGCGCCCGGACGTTGCGGTGGGGCGACGTAAGCGACGCCGCCAAGCGGCCAAAGAATAATGAGGTTCGCCGTGCCACCGACCGAACGACACGCGAGGGCGTGACCAAATTCGTGGGTCAACACGAGGAGAAATAGCGAGAGGATTTCCAGCGCGCTCCAGCCGTAATTGGAATAGGAATGCGACCGGCTGGTGAAATACAGGAACGCGAGAAACCACGCCCAGTGGATGTAAACATCAATTCCGAGGAACCGAAATAATTTGATGGAGCCGTTGCGCGTGGGCATCAGAGCGCTCCTTTGATGAGCTTCAACAGTTCCGCGTGCGACTCAACAGACTTGAACTGCGGGAATTCTGCCTTCACTTTTTCCGGCGCGTGAATGAGGAAACCAGCATTCGCTTCGCCCAGCATGGCTGTATCGTTGTAAGAATCACCGGCAGCGATAACTTGGTAGTTCAGCGATTTCAGCGCGGCCACGGATTTCTGTTTTTGATTCGACTGGCGTAATTCGTAGCCGGTGATGCGGTCGTTGGTCACGAGCAGGCGATGGCAAAATAAAGTCGGCCAGTTCAATTGCTTCATCAGCGGTTGCGCGAATTGCTCGAAAGTGTCAGACAAAATGATGACCTGCACGAGCGAGCGGAGTTCGTCGAGAAATTCTTTGCCGCCGGGCAGGGGTTTCAACGTGCCGATCACTTCTTGAATTTGCGAAAGGGTGATGCCGTGCTGGTCGAGAATGCCGATGCGATAATTCATCAGCTTGTCGTAATCCGGTTCTTCGCGCGTCGTGCGGCGCAGTTCAGGAATTTTGGTTTTCTCGGCGACAGCAATCCAGATTTCCGGCGTCAAGACGCCTTCCATGTCCAAAGTAACGATGGTTTGTTTCACGGGCGGGAGTTTTTCAAAACGCAGTGGAACTGTCCAGCTTCACAAATTAGTTTAGTGGCTTAGCGTGGCCGAAAGTGCGGCTAAAGAAGTTTTTGCTTCAGCGTAATCCGGCTTGAGGCGCAGCGCTTCGGTAAATTGCGCTTTGGCTTCGGCCAGTTTTCCGGCGGCGGCGAGCGCTTTGCCGTAATAACAAATAATGACCGGATCGGTCGGGACGAGTTTGGCGGCCATCCGGAGATGTTCGCCAGCTTCGGCGTTGCGGCCTTGCCGCAGCAACGCCATGCCGAGATTCCATTGGCCATTGGGAAAAGTCGGCGCGACGCGGACGGAATCAATAAACAGCGGCAACGCGGCGTCATATAGACCGACGGCTTCCAGTTCGCTGCCGAGGTATGCTTCGGCGGTGTAATTATCCGTGGTGACTTCAACGGTGTGTAGAAAAAGTTTCAAGCTGTTTTGCCAGTAAGACAATTGGCGTGACGTGACGATGAGACAGGCGGTCAACGCGACGGCGCTCGCAAGGATGGCAATCTCCTTTTGGCGCGAGCGCGTGGCCAGAAATTCATTGGCGCCCCAGACAATAATGATGAACAAGCCGATGCTGGGCAGATACGAATAACGGTCGGCCATTGCCTGCGGACCTACTTGCACGAGGCCAATGGTTGGAATCAGCGTGCCGACAAAATAAAACCAACCGAAAAATAGAAAGGGGGTTTTCTGCGCGCGCAAAACCACTGTGGCTGACCAGACAAGTAGTAATACTGTCGCTGTGAGCACAAACCAAATCGGCCAGTGGTTTTGATAAGGATAAATGATGGCGAGATCCGTCGGCCAAAATGTTTTCGAGAGGTAGCGCACATAGGACACAAGCGCGTTGGCCAAACGAACGGGCAAGGGCAGGGCGTTCGCCGACCAGGTGGCTCCGCCCGCTTTTTGCGCGACGAAGTTGATGCAGCTCTCCGCAATGGTCAGCGCGAAGAAAGGAATTTTCTCCACAAGCAACGGCTTACAGTTGGCGGCGGTGAATTCCGAAATTCTCCCCAGCGGCCAGAAGTCGGCCAGCAATAAAACAAACGGCAGCGTGACCGCCATCGGCTTGGACATCAGGCCACACGCAAACAGAAATAACACCAGCAGATACGCGGCGACGCCCGGCTTTTTCACGTAGCGCGTGTAAGTCAGCAGGGCCAGCAGCCAGAAGAAAGCGCTCAAGACATCTTTGCGTTCCGCCACCCACGCGACCGATTCGACGCGGAGCGGATGCCACGCGAACATCGCTGCCACCAAAGCGCTGCGCCACATTGCGCCGGTGGCGCCTTTCAGCCACAGGAATAAAAGCAATACGTTGGCGATGTGAAAAAATACGCTCGTTAGATGGTGACCCATGGGATTCACGCCATACAACTGGCAGTCCAGCATGTGTGAAAGCCACGTTAGCGGAAACCAGTTGCTCGCGATGATGTTGGTGAACGCCCATTTGACGCCCGCCCACGTCAGGCCCGCCTGCACCACCGGATTGGCGGTGACATATTGATTATCGTCGAGGCATATGAAGTCGTGATGCGCCGCCGGCAAATACAAAACCAAGGTTCCCAACGCCAGCGCGAGACTGATGGCGATGCCGCGGAAATGGTTTCTAAAAAGGTTCAAAGTCATGCCTGCGCTGGTTCAAGGTGACTTCGTGGATGCGGCCAAGACTTCGGCCAGATGCGTGCGTGCCGGCACAAAATCCGGTCGCAGTTTCAGCGTCGCTTCAAAACAATGCGCGGCGTCCGCCCAACGTTTGTTCTGCAAAAAGAATACGCCGAGGTTGTATTGCGCATCGGGATTGTTGGGGTCGTAATGCGCGGCGGCGGCGAGATGCTCGAACGCCTCGTCTTTGTAACCGAACCCGATCAGGGCTAGCCCGAGGTTGTATTGGCTATTCGCAAAGCGCGGCTCGATTTTGACGGCGTCGCGGTAAAGCACGAGCGCCTTGGCGTTATCGCCATTCTTCTCAAACGTTTTGCCGAGCGCGTTTTCGACGACGTAATTATTTTGCGTCACCTCAATCGCGTGCAGAAATAAATTTACACTGCTACGCCAATAAGTGATTTGCAGCGAGGTCGCCAGCACGCAGCCAACCAAAGCGCTACCACCGATGAGCGCGAGCAACGTTTTTCCATTCGGACGCGTGGCCCCCAATTCTGCGGCAGCCCAGACGAGCACGACGAATAAACCGATGCTGGGAATATAAAAATAGCGGTCCGCCATGGATTGCGCGCCGACTTGCACGAAGCCGATGACCGGCACGAGCGTCCCAAGAAACCAGAACCAGCCGGATGCCAGCCACGGTTCGCGGCGAAGCAATGCCAACGCCAGCGCGGAAATAAAAATCAAGATGGCAACGGAACCGGCGACGGCGGCGGCGGGCCAGTGATAGACGTAAGGATAAACAATGGCGAGATCCGTCGGCCAAAAGGTTTTGGCAAGGTAGCGCACGTAAGCCACTGGAACATTCCCCAACCGACTCGATAATTCCACGGAGCTGACCGCACCCACGCTGTGTTGCGCGAAAAAAGTCACCACACACAGCGCAATCATCAGCAGGAAGAAAGGAATCTTTTCGACGATCAGTTTTTTGAGGAGGCCGATTTTATTTTCGGAATTGGGAATGCGATTTAACGGCCACAAGTCCACCAGCAACAGCGTGAAGGGCAGGGGCACCGCCATGGGTTTTGCTAACATCGCCAGCGCGCAACAGACGAGCGCCAGCGCGTAAAAGGTTTTAGCGTTTGAATTTTTATCCGCCGCCAAATTTGCGTAACGCGCGTAGGTGATAATGGTCAGCAACCAGAAAAAGGTGCTTAACACGTCTTTGCGTTCGGCAACCCACGCGACGGATTCCACATGAAAGGGATGCCACGCAAAGAACGCGGCGACGAACGCGCTACGCCATGCCAGACCGGTGGCCGCACGCAGAAACGCAAAAATTAACAATGTGTTCGCGAGGTGAAACAGCACGTTGACGAGGTGATGGCCGCCTGCGTTCAGGCCGAATATCTGGCAGTCCAATTCATGCGAGAGCCAACTCAGCGGATGCCAGTTGCCGACGTGAATGCCGTTGAAGGCCCAGGCCAGACCGTGCCACGTGAGCCCAGCCTGCGTCACCGGATTCTCGGAAATATATTCATCGTCATCGAAATTGATGAAGGGGAAATGCGTGACCGGCCAGTAAAGCGCCAGCGTGCCGAGGGCGAGCGCCAAACAGGCGAAGAGGAAAAACTTTTTGTCCGTTCGCGCGGCGGTCATAGGTCAGAGCCAGACCACTTCGCTTTGCCGTTGATGGAAGCGCAACGTCTCCGCGTAGCCGACACTGCGTGCGAGCGCCACGGCTTCGGCGAAATTCAGTCCCACTTCTTCCGGCGCGTGCGCATCCGAGCCGAACGTGATGGGCACATGGTGTGCGAAGGCGAGTTGCAGCAGGTCGCGGCTGGGATAAATCTCTTTGCAGTCTTTGCGCAAGCCCGCTGTGTTCAGTTCAATGGCGCAACCGGCCTTTGCCACGGCCGTGAGAAATTTCTCGTAGAGCGGCGTGCAATCTTGCGTGGGGCGGATGCCAAACTTCTTCGGCAAATCGGCGTGACCGATGATCTCGAACAATTTTGATTCCGCCGCCATGGCCAAGCGGTCGAAATAAAGTTGCCACACTTCAAACGCGTCGCGCTTTTTCCATTCGGACAACTTGGCGGGATTATCAATGTCCCACGAATCCGAAACGTAATGCACGCTGCCGATGAAATAATCCCACGGATGCCGCGCGGCCAGTTTGCGAATCCAGTCCTCGTGGCCGGGCAGGTAATCCACTTCCAGCGCGAGGCGGATGGTGAGTTGCGGAAATTCTTTTTGCGCGAGTTGAACTTTCGCGACGTATTCGTCGAGCTGACGGTCGAACATGCGCCAGTTATCGAAATCCTCGCGCGGCATGGGCGAATGATCCGAGAAACCGATTTCCGTCAGCCCGATTTCTACCGCGCGGCGTGCATATTCCACCGGCTCGCCGATGGCGTGACGGCAGAGCGGGGTGTGCATGTGATAATCCGCGGGCGACTGCATCGGCGGAGTTTCGAGTTTCGGGTTTAAAGTTTCAAGGCGAATAAAATTTTTGGAGCGCGTTGAAACTTGTTGGAAAGTTGATTCGAGACCAAGCGCGCCCAGACGATGACATTTATTGGAACAGAATTCACGGCCAACGGACTGACCAACGGGGACTCGATCATCAGGAGTAACGTATGTCACGCAGTCGGCAACAAACCTAATTGGAGCATGGATGCCAATTAGCACAAATACGCCGGGAGTGGGCGGGGTTTGGTCGGTCACTAACGACGTGGGTGGCGACTACCAAAAATTCTATCGGGCATTGTCGCAGTAATTAAATCCAAAAAGAGTCCTTCACCAATCCAAAATAACTTCTTGCCTTCCAGTCGAAGGAGTTTTCGCTGAAAGTCTTCCCGTAACAGCATCGTAGAAAAATGGAACATTACGACCACCGGCGATGACTCGTCGCGGTGTCCGTTCTGACCACGCCAGAAAATTTCCACCGTCACGCAGCCTCACCGTAAGGGAGCCATCGCGGCGCCATTTCTTTTCGCTAACTGCAGCGGTGCTGTTGAACTTGTCGGCCAAACCAAGAATGGCCACGCCTCGCTCAACGGGAGCATAGGAGACAATCTCCCAATCCCCCTCGCCGAGCGACAACGTAACACTTTCATCGCGGCCACAACGCCACATTTTTCCCGACCGCTGGGCGAAGCCAACAAAATCTTTTCCCGCCAGCCCCGGCACATCCGACGGGGCGACGGTTCCTGAAATAACAGCATGTTTGTTTTTGCAAAACCGTGATGCGTTCCGTTTCTTCGATCCCATTGTCGGTCAAAACGCAGCGGTTTATCACACTGCGGGCGCTCTTGGTCAGGGAGAACGAGTTTGGATTTTGGCCAAATTGCCCGGTCATATTCGCGTAGCTGGAGACGACATCACCGAAAAATACCTGCTGCTCTCGAACTCACATGACGGCAAAAGCTCGGTACAGATCAAGTTCACGCCAGTTCGGGTCGTCTGCCAAAATACGCTGACCATTGCTTTGAGTGATGGACAGGCCTATCGCGTCATTCACCATGCTGACGTCCGCTCTAAACTTGAAAGCGCCCATCAAATGCTCGGGCTCATCAATGAACGGTTTGACGAGATGGAAGAGACGTTTCAGGCCATGTCGCGGGTCAAGATGGATTCAAACCGGCTTAGTGAATATCTGGCTACCGTTTATCCCGAAGTGAAGGAACCGGACAAAATGGAACTGGTGAAACGGGATCGGAACTGGTCTGAATACTTCTTTGATCAGGGCCGGGGAAATCGGATGCCTGGCGTTGCTGGTTCGCTTTGGGCTGCGTTCAATGGCGTGACCGAATGGGTTGACCATCGCAAATCGCGCCAAAACGAAAATCAACGGCTTGTCTCGTCTTGGTTTGGCGGCTCGTATCAGACCAAGGCCAGAGCATTTTCGGCAGCTCAGGATTTGATGTCGGTGTGGAATTGATTCATAAGGCTCTTTCTTCGGGAAGAGCCTTTTTTTAGCATTGTGTCGTTTCATTTTTCATCAGTATGGGCTTCATTTTAAGGTTCCTCCTTTTTTAACCCAAATTGCTTTAATGGCTTCTTGGAAGTCTGAAAAATCCATTGATTCCCCACCGATAAATGCCCCATACATATAGAATTTGCTCCCATTCAATTCGACGTTAAACTGACATTTAACTAATTGAGATTTCTCATTATACCAAGTTGATTCTACCAAATAATGAGTCAGATATTCGGGCTCAGAAGAGGCAAGACGGTCGGCCGACCATTGCGCCGTTCCTTCTGAAACCACGTTAAAGACTTCACCGATAGTGACTTCATTGCCAAACACCTTGAGATATCCATTTGATACAGCTTTGGTGCTTAATTGCGAGTCCACCTCTGCGCTAGGACTCAAGCTTGTGGATACATTTACGTCCGCAGAAGATTGTGGTTTTATATACCATGAAAATTCTGTTGCAGTGTTTGTCACATCAACAGTCCAATCGCTTGATACCTGGGCTGTTCCGTCAACAATCGTAATCATGCCAGCGTAGTGATTTCCCTCTCTGTGAGAAAGTTGTATGTGGGTAACTTTTGCTAGCTTTGATTTTTTCAAAAGTTCCGACTGTATTGCAGTTTTCGCCCGCTCTTCAAGAATAAGAATTGGCGTCCAACCTGTCGTCGATAGAAAATATACAGAGCCAACGCTTAATAATCCTACCAATGCCACTGCTGCATAGGTTGCGCTACTAGAAAATAAAATATTTGTGTCGTCATTTCTTTTGCTTAAAGCAATCAATCCTGAACCAATAAACCATGCCCATGTTGGTGAATACCTAATGCCAGTGATGTCGTAGTGAAAAAACATCCCCAAAAAATCAACAAGGCCAAAGCCGTAGCAAATTATACCGAAAACCATGCACACGGCGGCCAGCGGATTCAATTCGCCTCCATTTGCACTCGAAGTTCTTTGATTTGCTTGCCTCCGTATTGTTGGCGGTGGCTGAGAAAATCCAGTCCGCACAATTATTCCGTTTAGTGGTTGCCACTGGCTCATCCCTTCACACCATGCCAAATCTCCCCAGGCCAACTCTTCGCTTTCAAGATTAGCCTTCAATTCCTCGACAGTGTATGGCCCGCATTGACTGCCATCAGAGTTGACCAGATACATTTTCTCAGGTTTCGCAGTAACGCTCAATTTAGGCTTTGGTGGCATTAATTGCGGCACAACACAAGCCGTCAGACATTGAGGGCAATTTATTTGCCGGCCGCTATAGCTTTCATCGCACTGTATGTGTTGCCCGCATTTAGGGCAGTTAAATTTGAATTCAGCCATTGATTGGGCCCCTCTGAACTAGGCCATTGTGGGTGGGATGGTTTTCGGGTAACGAAAGGAAAACCATCATGAAGAAGACACATCACACGACCGAGCAGA
>Ga0214164_1000190_pt1 | contig 41691 bp, 39 predicted proteins | sample TroBogepilimnion_13_FD_153003 | JGI IMG/M metagenome (GOLD analysis project Ga0214164, IMG submission 153003) | Freshwater microbial communities from Trout Bog Lake, WI - Practice 03JUN2009 epilimnion v4 | ecosystem: Environmental > Aquatic > Freshwater > Lake > Epilimnion/Euphotic zone ... | reverse complement strand
AGGAATAAACTGTGGCTGGCGACTAAAAAGAAACTCCATAAATTCCTTGCAGGAATTTATGGAGCATAATATTTATATTAATAAAGTTATTTAGCCGGAAAACGGTTATATACTTGCCATTTGCACCTTCTGTTGTATCTCCAGCAGATTCTCTTTATACTCCGGGTCTGTTTCCATCAGGTTTTCAACTGTCTGGCACGAATGGATTACAGTAGTGTGATCGAAGCCACCGAAATGGTCGCCAATCGTTTTCAATGACTGCTTGGTGAACTTCTTGGCAAAGTACATGGTTATCTGGCGAGCAAGCACTACTTCCCGCTTACGCGTTTTGGTAAGCAGCCGCTCATAGGCTACATGGTAATAATCACACACCAGCTTCTGAATGTTATCAATGGTCATTTCCCTGGCAGCCGTCTTCACGAAATTCTTCATTACACGTTTTGCCAGGTCAAGGTCTATTTCTTTCCTGTTCAGGGTAGCCTGGGCAAACAATGCTATCAGCGCACCTTCCAGCTCCCGCACATTGCTTTGTATGTTGTAGGCAATATATTTCACCACATCCTCCGGTATTTCCAGTCCTTCGTGCCGCATTTTCACTTCAAGAATAGCTTGCCTGGTTTCAAAATCAGGTGCCTGTATATCAGCATTCAAACCCCAGCGGAAACGGCTCAGCAATCGTTCCTGCATTCCTTCCAGGTCTCGAGGTGCTGTGTCACTGGTCAGTATTATCTGCTTGCCACTCTGGTGCAGGTGATTGAAAATGGCAAAGAATACATCCTGAGTTTTGGGTGCCGATACAAACAGATGTATATCGTCCATTATCAGTATATCTATCAACTGATAGAAATGGATGAAATCATTTACCTCATTATTCTTTGAGTGATCTATAAACTGATTGATAAATTTTTCAGCGCTCACATACAGCACGGCCTTGTTCGGATGCAATCTGCGCACCTCATTGCCTATTGCCTGCACCAGGTGTGTTTTGCCCCACCCTACACCACCATAAACAACAAGCGGGTTAAAGGAAGTAGCACCCGGCTTGCGGGCCACATGTATACCCGCCGAACGGGCTACCCTGTTGCATTCACCTTCTACATAATTGTCGAATATGTAATTGGCATTCAGCTGCGGATCTATCTGCATACGCTTAAGACCCGGAATAGCATAAGGTGTTTTTATACTGTGCGGATCATCCCATTTCAGGGGCATATCCACATAATTATTTTCTTTGGCTGCTTTGGTATGAGAGCTGCCCGATACATTAACTGAAGCAGGATTACGCTGAGAACTGTTGTTCTCCATCATTATACGGTATTCAAGCCTGCCTACCCTGCCTAATACACGTTTTATTGTCTTACCCAGCAGCTCCACATAATGTTCTTCAAGCCACTCATAAAAAAACTGGCTGGGTACCTGCAGTGTAAGTACATTATCATTCAGCCCTACAGCTTTCACCGGTTCAAACCATGTCTGGTAAGTACGGTAGCTTACGTTGTCTTTGATTATAACCAAACATTTTTCCCATAGTTGTTCTGCTTCGGTGAAAAGATTATTAGTAGTATTGTAAAGATGTTTATCCATATTATGAAACAACGTTCACCGGTTAATTCAATTTAGTTTTAATTAGCTCCTCAAACCTTACAATTGATGCAAATGAAATTTACCGGCATCAGCAATATCAATCTGAGATTTCAAGCTGTTTTTATTCGTTTTCTACAGGGTTTCCCGGATCTGTTTTTAGCTGTGGTTGTTCTCTGCACTGCTAAATTTTACGGGAGGACGAAATTGCTAACAATTTGTTGAAAAAAAAAATCAATTCACTATTGTTTGTTTACCGAAACTTACAGTTTGGAGGTTTGAAAGTTTGGAACCTTTTTTGCTGTATCCAAAATATTTTTTGTAGTGCGGATATCCTGACTGTTGCCTGCTGTGCCTGATGCTGATATTGTATTGCCACTCAATATGCCTTAATCCTTGAAAAGCTTACCAGTAAAGGGTTTGCAGTGCCCCATTTCCGGATAAAGAGGTAAAATATTAAACCTTCTTACTCCTTTAAGCTGCCTGTAATTTACTGTTTCTTTTTTGAAATAGTATTGATGGGAATAAAAAAAGGCAGATTTATTTTAAGATAATTGAGGATCAGCTATCTGGTTATACTTGCCCCACGGGACGTTAACAGATAATTACCAGAAACTATGATTTTCTGGGCTGTTTTACAGCTATTTTATATCAAAAAAAGAGCCCGGAAAATTGATTTTTCCGGGCGCTGTATTTTTACAATCTGAATTATTGATTAAAACTGCCTGTTGGGGTCAAATTGCTCCAGCTCATTGGCAACAGATGTCAGGAAACTGGCACCCAGCGAACCATCTACTATCCGGTGATCATAACTGAGCGATAAATACATCATGTGCCTGATGCCAATCACATCTCCATCTGCAGTTTCCAGTACCATCGGCCTTTTCTTTATTACTCCCAGCGCTAGTATGGCTACCTGTGGTTGATTAATGATAGGTGTACCCATCAGGCTTCCGAAAGTGCCCACATTGGTAACCGTAAATGTTCCGCCCTGGGTATCGTCGGCTTTCAGTTTATTATTGCGGGCAGCATTGGCCAGTGCATTTACATCTTTCGATAAGCCAATCAGGTTTTTAGTATCGGCATTTTTAATCACCGGCACTATCAGGTTGCCCGTTGGCAGCGCTGTAGCCATACCTATATTGATGTCTTTCTTGATGATAATGTTATTACCATCCAGGCTGCAGTTGATAAGCGGAAACTTGCGGATACAATTTATTATAGCTTCAAAAAATATTGGCGTGTAAGTCAGCTTTTCACCATACTTTTTTTCAAACGGCCCTTTTATCCTGTCCCGCCATTTCACAATATTGGTTACATCTGCTTCAGTGAAGCTGGTAACATGCGGAGAAGTAGCCTTACTGCGAACCATATGATCGGCAATAAGCTTCCTCATCCTGTCCATTTCTATAATTTCCACATTACCGGTAAACTGTACCTGAGGTTGTGGAGCTGCTGGCTGATTTACTGCTGCGGCTGCAACTGGCTGAACAGGCGCCGCCACTGGCTGCTGCACCGGTTGCTGAACTGCTGGTTGCGTTATTCTTTCAGCCACATAAGTCAATATGTCTTTTTTGGTTACCCTGCCTTCATTTCCTGTCCCCGGAATCTTTTCCAGATCAGCCATACTGATGCCTTCCTTACCCGCAATATTCAGTACCAGCGGCGAATAAAATCGTGCGCCGCTATGCTCAGCCACCACTGGCGCTGCCTGGTATTGAGGCGCTGCAGTTTGTGGCTTTGCTGCCTGTTGCACTGCAGCAGGTGCTGCTACAGCCTGTGCTGCTCCGCCTGCATCAATACGGGCTATTACTGCTCCTACCGGAACCACATCATTCACCTTATAGAGCAATTCAGTAACTACACCGGCTACCGAAGATGGCACCTCGCTATCCACCTTGTCTGTGGCAATATCCAGCAGGGTCTCGTCAAGCTTCACCTGGTCACCCGGTTGTTTATGCCATTTCAGCACGGTAGCTTCCATAATACTTTCCCCCATTTTCGGCATTACAAGGTCAACGATCGCCATATATTGATTGATTGAAGTTTTAAATAAGGCTGCAAAAATAATCAAATGAAAGGTAAAACCACAATAACTGAAAAGTGGACAATATCTCAGTTTGAATTGTAGTGCAACCTCATAAATAATGACAAGCAATATATTCCCAAAAAAGTGCCACTACACCGATAATAATACAAATGAAATATTTGCCCTTATTAAATAAATAGGACGAAACTATTGAAAATGGAATAACACTTATAATTACTATAAGATAAGGTGTAGAAATGTGATTTACTGTAGAATGAGGAATTAATGGAGAACCATAAATAGAGTGTATTTGCAAATAATAGTATGCATTTTTGAATACGATTATTAATTGAAGGAATATAGATACTACGGCAAATATTTTTTTGACCATCCGGTAAACATACAAAATGTATTACAATTATAAGGTTGCAATCCCTTACTGTTCCTGTTCCGTGATTGCTATTTTTTTTCGAATATTTTCTGCGGTTAAAGTTATATGCTCAATCAATATTACATTGTTGTTAACCAGGCTTCTATTTCAGGTAATTCAAGAAATGTTTTTTGAATCAGGCAAAAGTTGTAAAATACTATGTGCAAGGTACTTGCCTTTATATGCTTCTCTATCTTTTTAGAAAGTGAGGAGAATTTGGAGTTGAAGTATCAATAACATGCTAAATTTGAGCTTTACCTGAATTGATGGCTTTGCGATCTTGCTTTTGGGTTTGCTTCCTTAGTCACTCGGTTTGCACCGTTGAGCCTTTGCGTGAGACTTATAAATATACAAATTTGCCTGATGAGAAGTATATCCGTTTTTCCAGGTCTTTTCTTAGTTCGGTGAATCCCTGTAATCCCTTCTTTTTACCAGCTTCAGGTCCTGCAGTATAGCCGACTTCACATTGAGTGTAAATGTAAAACTTTTGCGTGGGCCAAAGGGTACCAGTTGCAGGTGCATTGCCCAGCAGTGCAGGTCGCGGTATACATCCAGCGATGTCAGGGTAAGCTGGTGATAGCCGAAGTTATAACCGCTGCTCAGGTTCATTTTCCATCTTTTGGTTATCTGCAGTTCACCGGCAAATGTCAGGCTCTGGCTGTAAACCAGGGTATCCCTTTTATCCGCGGCATTGTAAGTCTGGTTAGCGCTCAATGTGTAGCTGAAATTAAAACTCCAGGGCACATTAAAATCCACATAGTCGTTATAACCTGCATTCCTCATTATTCTGCCATATTCTTCACTGTTGGTTGGATTATTTGCGCCGCTAATCGGTTTAGAATGAAAATTGGATCCCAGGGAGAGCGAAGCATTGGTAAAACGGGCAAGCCCGAAACCCATATCTTCCATTGTTTCCGGCAGTCGCCGGCCCTGGTCATAATTAAATGCATAAGGGTCGAATGAGGCAGAAGAACTGATATTGATCTTGTCCATCACATTCGTGCGGAAATTTACCCCTATGGCGCTCCACTGAAAAGAATCTACCGCAGGGTTATAGGAAACATTGATACCCAGTGCATCAATCAGTGTAACATTTTTATATCCGGTAACAGTATCTTTTGCTGATCTGACCTTTATCTGCAGATTATTATTGAGGCCAAAATTCACCTGCCCCGATTTGCCATTGGGTGGAACCCCCACAATGGATGTCTGGAATGGGGATAGGTAGCTGATATTCGCCGACGTGTCGAGGTGTGTTTTGTAATAATAATTAAATGGCGAAGCGCCGAAATCCGGATGGTAACTCAACCCTACCGAAGGGGTAAGCACATGTCGGATACCACGCAGACTACCTTTTTTGAAAATTTTCAATCCATATATACGGGTTGAAAAATTGACGCCTGCAGTAAAATCCCTTTCAGCAAAAAAACCCTGGTTTATCTGGCTGTCTATTTTATTGTCCTTTGTGCTCCAGCCTTCATGCAGTTTTTGGGTAATCCAGTATTCGTCATAATTCACACTGAATGACATGTTAATATACTTGAGCACGGTGTATGAGGCGCTGAGTGGTATGGCATGGTGTATACCGGTCTGGAAATTACTTAAGGACAGATTGGCAATCCTGAAGGTACTGTCGGTAAAGGTGGTCCGGTTCAGCATATCAACAGTATAGCTCGATGTGATTTTATCATACCATTTGGCCTTAATGTGCGATTTTTTCTGGAATGGGTTGATTTGCGTAATATGGAAGTTGACGGATGGAAGGGTGACATTAACCTGGCCGGTACCGGTATTCTGGTTGTGCAAAGCACTTATGGTAAGTCCGATGGGTGTGCCTTGCCAGCTTTTAGAATAACTGATATTCGATGTATACTGGTTCTGGAGTATCTGGTTGGGATCAAGGCTGTTATTGGAATAAAAGGAAGAAGTACCTACCTGCACCGATGCGCTGAAGCTTTGCCCGGGAATAGCTTTCCCATCCGATTGATGGGTCCAGTTAAGCATAAAATCTTTTTGTATAGTTGCCCCGGGTTCAAAATCCTCACCGGTCTTATTATATGCATAAGAAAATTTAAATGAACCTCTGTACTCATATATACTGCTGTAGTCGCTTATTGCACTGAGCGCATAGCTGCCCTTTGTATATACATTTGCCTGCGTTAGCAGGTCCATATGATCGCTGAGGTAAAAGTAGTAGCCGCCGTTCAGCAGCCCCAGACCCCGCTGCTGCTCCACAGTATAGGTTGGAAGTAAAAAACCCGATTTTTGCTTGTCAGATATCGGAAAAATTCCGAATGGCAGAAAAAGGGGGGTAGGCACTCCCTCAATAGTCAGGTTACATGGTCCGGAGATAATACATTTGTTCGGAATTACCTTTATGTGCAGCGCATTGATACCGAAATGGGGTGTATCCAGGGCACAGGTAGTGTACACACTATGGTAACCGTATATTGTTTGGTCGGGATTCCGTTTCACCTGTTCGCTGAATACAAATCCTTCACCATACTGGGAGTGCACATTCCTTACTATAGCCCGTTTACTCTTAAAATTATAAAGCATCGAGTCATACGTAAATTTCTCCTTCCCCTGCGTAAAGGTGTTTTTATCCTCCCCTGTATCTTTCTGCGCACTATAAGGTGCAGCAGAAACTATATTGTTCGCCTGATTGTAAGTAACCTGGCCTGCATTCAGGGTCATTTCTTCATACGATACTTTCGCTTTTCCATAGAGATAAAACAGATTATGCTGCAGGTCCATCACTATGCTGTCTTTGGCCTCAGCTTTCACCACCGATGTAAGGGCGTCTTTAGATATTTTTATGCCCAAAGATTCCTCCAGTTTTCTGCGTTTCGATGTATCAGAGGCAGCCGAAAGTGAGTCCTTCTTTTTCAGGCTGCCAAGACTCAGTTTTGAAACAGGTATCTGCGACGTATCTTTGCTGGCTACTGTACTGTCTTTCACGGCTTTAATTGTGTCTCTGGGTGGGAACCCGGTCGAATAAGCCGGTGGTATATCTTCAGATTGGCCGAAAGCGTTATTTGTTATAAAGAATATAAAAATGATTGCAATACTGGTAGTAAAGCAATGTAAGGATGGGAATTTTAGAATAAATTTACCGCGAAGGCTCATGAACGGGGCAAAAATACTTAATTGAGTCCGGTTTTGACCTTTGTACATTTAAACTTTTGTGAAACATTATTATGCGAACTAAACTGTTAATTCTTTTTTTAATGATTACAGGCGCGCCTGCTCTGCTGTCCGCTAAAGGCAAAACAATAACCAAAATAGTTATTGATGCGGGCCACGGCGGTTCAGATATAGGTGCTCAGGGCGCTTTTTCAAAAGAAAAGGATATAACACTCGCTGTAACGCTTAAAGTGGGCAAAATATTATCAGACAGTATGAAGGGCGTACAGGTTATCTATACCCGCACCACCGATACCTATCCATCACTGGTAGACAGGCATAAAATAGCTAACCAGGCCAATGCCGACTTATTTGTTGCTATCCATGTTAACTCTACTCCGTTTACGTATACCAAAATTCTGAAGGGATATAAAATGGTAAAACGCCACCATAAATCGGTGAAGCAGCCTATATATACTTCAATCCGTCATCACGAAACCAAGCGCAGCGGCGTAGAAACCTATGTGCTTGCCCTGCACCGCGACTATCAGAAAAAAGAAGCAATCGAGGATATGACTACTGAAACCGGGCTGATGGATGAAAACGACCCGCAGACCGCCATTATCATTGCCCAGTACTCCCAGGCATTCCAGCTCAAGAGTGCCTCTTTGGGAGGTAAGATACAGGAACAATTTGCGCAACAGACGCGTCCGTACCAAAAGGGGCCGGGAGCAAATGACCTGGGCGTAAAACAACTGCCCCTCGAAGTGCTGGCAGGCAGTGCAATGCCAGGGGTACTGGTAGAAATTGGGTTTATTACCAATATGGAAGAGGAAACATATCTTAATTCCGAGGCAGGACAGGAGGAGGTAGCAATGGCTATTTATAGGGGAATCAGGGCCTATAAGGCGGATGCAGAGAAATAAGGTAAAAAAATATTTTTAGGTTTTGATACTTTGATGATGGTATTGGAATATATTTATACCTTGTAAACTGGTACAGACAGATAAATTATTTTAGTTTTGCACTATTTCCAGGTTCGTTATAATAATTTTATTATCTTTATACTCATTAAAAAATTACGCAAATAATGAAGGCCCCATTTAAATCAGTTTTATTTTCAGCCATAGCCACATTTTTTATTTTTGGTTCCTTTATGTATGTTTCCTGCAACAGGGATAAGTGCAAAACCATTGTGTGTTCTCATGACGGGGTCTGTAATCAGGGTGCATGTATATGCCCTTCTGGCTATGGTGGCACTAATTGCGAAACCATTCTAAGGCAGAAATTCCTGGGCAACTGGCAGGTATTCGAAAAAGGAAGCGCCACCAATGCAGCGGTATATGCAATAAGCATTGTGGAAGGCGCTAAAATTACCGATGTGCAGATTATCAATTTCTATAACTATTTTACTGTTCCTGTAAATGGTTATATAGGTGGCGTTAATGGTGATACATTGTATATACCCAACCAGCAATATCAGGGTAAGGTTACTTTTGGTGTTGGCAATATCTTTACCACTACTACATATGGCGCCTTTGGTTCTATCAATATGCGCTATGAGGTAGTAGATACAGCTACTGATATACCTAACGATTTCGGATATTATCCTTCAGATCTGAGCGCTCCTTCAGCCTGGAACAAATAAATACCATTTTTAAAATTTTTCAAAACCTCCTTAATCAGGAGGTTTTTTTATGCTTGAATTTTACCGGTATTAGAAATTCAAGCCAGAGGAAAGAATACGCTTTCGAAATGCTAAAAATTGTATCCTGCAATAATTTTCATTATTCAGCATTTCTATACCAGCATATTTTCAGAAACCATTCCATCGACCTCCTGGAATAAAATTACCCTAATCCAATTAGTGGGAATAGATATCCAGATTCGCAGCTACAATCCATATTGGAGACATGAACGGCTTCATGAGGAGATGCTGAAAGCAACCAGGGATGGTAAATGCACGCCAATCAGGATAAAATTATCATAACCCAATTTGCCGGATACACCATCACGGTTCCAAACAGAAATTCTTCCTTATCCAAATCATCAACTACCCACTGTCAACCGTCTGCTATCTACTGCCCGCTCACCGGCTGCGCCTGCCCCGCCTTGATCTGGCTATTCAGTGTAGCTATAGCATTGGCTGCAGGCCCATAATTGGGGTCCATCCTCAGCGCTGTATTCCATGCCATCATGGCCTGCTGAAACTTCCTTTCCACATAGAAGTTAACCCCTACATTATACATCAGCTCGGCTACTTTAGGGTACTTGGGGTATAGTTCCCATACCCGCAATATGTTGCCATAAGCGCTGTCAGGAATTTTCAGTTTAAAATACGCCATCCCCCTGTTCAGGTATCCCGATACAAAGGCGGGATTTATTTCTATGGCTTTCGAGAAATAAGCAATACCCTTATGCAGGTCATCCACTCTGGCCTGCTCTGTTTTCTCAGCATCGCTCATATTCACATACGATGATGCCACATCGGCATTCACCAGCACACTGTTGGGGCAAACCTTGATATCTTCAAAAAACAGCGTCTGGTCATTTTTCCAGTATTGGTTCCGGTCTATGGTCTTAAACCCGCACAGCCCTAGCAGCAATACCATGCACCCGGCCAGTGCCAGCCTGCCTGTTGCTTCCGGCTTTATCTTCTGCGTTCCGTAATAGAGCAGCCAGGCCACGGCAATAGCAAAGCCCAGCGAAGAATGATAGCAGAGACGTTCGCCCATCGTACCTCCTATATTGAAGATGATATTGCATATCAGCAGTATAAACACAAAATAAATGGCTATAGCGAAACTCAGCACATGCCTGCGCTTGAAAAAGTAAAAGAAAGCCCTTATCAGCGCCAGGTGCACTGCCAGCGATACCCAAACTATTATATCCGTAAAGTCTTTATAAGGAATCGTATTGTAAGAATAGTCGGCCGAAAGCGGATGAGGGAAAATAAGCAGCTTAAGGTAGTTGAGCGTGGTCGATATTTTTGTGGCCAGTTGCTGGGCTTCATTGGCCAGGGCATAGGGGTTATTCAGTATATCGGTCTCCGCATCAGCGCTCTTGGGGCCTATTATCTGCAGCCTCATAAACAGGTAAAACACCATAACTATCAGGTAAGGGATAGTGGCAACAAGGCTTTTGGAAATGGAGTATCTTTTAAAAAGGTAAAAGGATAAAGGCAGCAGAAACATCAGCCCCACTGCATATTCCTTCGAAAGAAATGCCAGAAAGAAAAACACGAGTCCCGCCACCAGAAACCCTTTCTTTTCCTTCTGTTCCTCATATTTGAATGCATAAATAAAAGTAAGGCATATAAACATCAGCGACATCACCTCATCCCGGCTCTTCACATTGGCAACTACCTCCGTATGCAGCGGGTGTATGGTAAATAATACCGCCGCTATAAGCGCCAGCAAGGGGTTATTCCGGAATACTATAAACCTCAGAAAATACAAAATCACAATAACAGAGAGCGCATACCACAACACACCCAATATATGCCTCACGTGCATGTTCTTATTCAGTGTATCCTCCTGCTTGCCCAGTTCCCCTGCATGGCTCACTACACTGTCTACCTTACTTTTGGGTATCGCCCCCATAAATTGCTGCTCAATAGCAAAAGTTACGATGGATAAGGGCCTGTAGCGCCCGCCACTCAACTGGTTGCTCGAATTGAACTGCTTGTAATAGCTGTCAAAAGCATCCTTGGTCAGTATGCTGGGTATACCAGCAAAGCCCTCATAGGTATACTCATTTTTCACAATCAGGATGGTATCATCCAGCGCATATTCATGGTTAAATGTATTGCAATAGAGCCCTATGGCAAGCATTGCCACTAATATTGCCTGATTTTTAAAGCTATATAGCCATGCCGGTATTTTCGGATCAGGCACAAACGGCTGCTCCACATATACCTCTTCCTTCTTCTTGTTTACTGCCGCAGGACGTTGTAAAGGCCTGTTTGCCTGCACAGGATTATTTATCTTTTTTGCCATTGCTGATAAGTGATAGCCAAATGTAATTGTTTAAATTTTTATAGTCAACAGTATTATCATCATTTTACCAATACCAGCGAATCTTCAATAATTTTAATTTCATTTTTCACATCCTGCACCCTTGGGTTCAGATAATAAGACCGGTGCATGGCGCTGTCCGCCAGCACAAATTGCCTGTTGGCCACATACAGCATACCCGCATGGTAATACATCTCCGGCAATACCGGGTGTATGGGGTACAGTTTCAGCACCCTGTTCAGATCTGCAGTCATGCTGTCGGCCATACCCAGTTTATAATATGCCACACTCCGGTTCATATACCCCAGCACATAATTATCCTGCATTTTCAGCACTCGGGTAAGCAGGGCTACTCCACGGTGCAGGTTGGCTACCCGTTTCTGCTCATCCTTTTCGTAGTCGCTCTGGTTCACCAGCATGGTAGCCACATTCACATTCACCAGGAAGCTGTTGGGAGATACATTAATATCCTGAAAAAACAGAGTAGCATCGCTTTTCCAGTCCTTGTTGCGTTCTATAGTTTTAAACCCGCACAATACTATGACCACCAGCATCAACCCTGCCAGAGCTGTTTTTCGAATACTTACCGCCTTTATTTTTTCTATACCCTTTACCAGAAGCCAGGCTACCCCGATTACAAACCCCACTGAAGCATGAAAAATCAGCCGCTCGCCCATTGTAGCACCTATATCAAAAACTATATTGCACACCATCAGCAGGTTGATCAGGTAAAAGGCAATGGCAAAACTCAGTACGGGTCTCTTTTTCAGAAAATAAAAGAATCCGCCAGATAAACCCAGGTGAACCACTAAAGATAACCACACCAGGGGATTGCTAAATTCCACATATGGTATCTGGTTGTAGGAATAATCAGATGACAATGGATGAGGAAACAGCAGCATTTTCAGATAATTCAATGACGTTGCTATTTCTGTCGCCAGCTTTTCAGCACCAGAGGCCCATGCATAGGGGTTGATCTGTATATCGCTGTCCGACAGTTCACTCCGCTGCCCCAAAATCTGGAGCCTTATAAACAAATAAACCAATGTTATGGCCAGGTAAGGCAGCGTATTCAGCATACTTTTCCATATAGTGGTACCTTTAAATAAATAAAAAGACAGGGGAAGTAGCAGCATTAAAGTTATGGCATATTCCTTGCTCAGGTAGGCCAGGAAATAACATACCAGGGCCATAATTAACTGCCACACTTTCTTAAATTCCAGGTATTTAAATGAATAAATAAAAGTGAGACAGATAAAAAGCACTGACATTATTTCGTCCCTGCTCTTCACATTGGCAACTACCTCGGTATGCAGCGGGTGAATGACAAACAGAACTGCAGCTGCCAGCGCCATTACCGGATCATTTTTAAAAACAATCAACCGCAGCATATACAGAAAAACCACGCCCAGCAAGGCATACAGCGCCACATTAACCACATGCCTGAGGTGCATCTCGTGCAGAAACTTTTTTTCATAAGGCATATGCATTTCAAATCCCAGGCCGTTGCTGATAATACTGTCGGTTCCCCCTCTGGGCACTGCGCCAAACAATTGTTGCTCCACCGCAAACGACACAACCGATAATGGCCTGTACCGCCCGCCTTTCAACTGGTCGCTTGAGCCCAGCTGGTTGTAATAACTGTAGTAAACATCCTTTGTGAGAATATCTGGTATGCCCGCAAAGCCCTGGTGCACAAATTCATTGCTTACAATCACGGCAGTATCATCAAGCGCATAGCCATTGTTGAAGGTATTAGCATAAAGTACTATCGCCAGCAGGGCAATAAATAAAGCCTGGATTGTGAAGGAGGGCAAAGCCCACTTCTCTTTGCTTGGCTGAATATCATTTTGAACAGAAGAATTTTGCTTTTTTTTGAAGCTGGTGTCAGACATCTGTGGTAAATTCTGGTCAATAATCAGGTTGATATTTATTAAAGGATATCCACACTTAATCTTAAACTTCCTCCAAATCCCTGCCTTATAATTCTCATGAGGGTCGAAAGCCTTATATCGCTCGCGTTATTTTCAATACGGGAAATATAGGATTTTGTGGTACCGCATTTATCAGCAAGTTGCTCCTGGGTCAGGTTATTTTTTTCTCTCATCTCCAATATCAATACTCCAAGTTTAAATGCCTCAAATTCCTGCTCATATTCCTCACGCAGTTTTGTACCCCGTTTGCCATATTGTTCATCCAGATGGCTCTCAAATGATGTCAGGTTCTTGTTGATCTTATTTTTCATTGAAATATTCTTTTTTAATTTTTTCGGCCATATCAATTTCACCAACAGGTGTTTTCTGAGTTTTCTTCTGGAAACCGTTCAACAGGATAACAAGGTTTCCTTCATCAAAAAAACTGCAAATCCTGAAAATATTATTACCCACTTCAACCCTTATTTCATACAAATCATCAGTGCCAGGTAAATAACAGAAGTATTTGGATGGAACTCTTTCCAAAGTCATTACCAGTTCTAAAGTCCAGTTGATTTTCTTCTGAACATCTTTTGTTTGTGATAAAAAGAAATCAAGGAAATACCTTTTATAGTAATAAATGTTTCTTTTGAAATTTTCTTTCACACAACAAAGTTAGCTAATCAGACAACAAAAGCAAATTATGACTTCAAAATGAAAACCAAAAAATCTAATGAAGAATTGCCTGATTAGAACTAGCTGCATAATGCAGCATTTTTTATTACCTTTAAATTTCAAATAAAAGAATGAGACTTATAGGTGATATATTTCTTACTTATGTGGTGGTATTCTTTGGCACCATTTCTGTTATTTCAATAATTGGCGTCGTTTTTTTGCATAATTGCTTTTTGGTTTGATAGGCGTGATGATCGCTGGGATTGGTATAGCGTTTTGAGTTACTTGATAATTTTGGCAATCGTAATTTTGAGCCTTCTTTTATCTAGGCTGTCCTACAGTATTCTAAAGAAATATAGAAAAAAATATCCGGAAATTTAAAAAATCTTTTCATTACCATTCAAACTGAGACACTTCGCCTGGTTGATAAATTAAAAATCTAAAATTTAAATACTGAAATTGCCTGCAATTTCTATTAATGCCCCGCAGGGTTACCAGGCACAGGCACCGGTACATTCAAGTTCCCGTTGCCATCGGCAGGGTAAAGCTTCATATAATAAGGGTAATTAAGCTCCGGATGCAGGTCGAGGCTCAGGCCTTTCAGTATTTTTATCCTTGATTTGGAAAGATCTACTTTCTCCAGGAAGGAGGGCACATTGGGCGAAAAACTGAAGTTGTTATTATCCCAATAAAGGTAACCGCCCCGTGCAGGATCGTAGAATGTATAATAATCAGGGAAATAAACGTGGGCGCTGGCATCATAATTCTGACCATCTGCCCATGAGGGTACTTTTACTGCCTTTGCTTGTTTAGCATTCTGGTTTGTATTCTGTGGATTGGCATCCTGCGCAAAACCAAAAACCGGGAAGGTAATAACCAGCATAAGAAAAAGACCAATTCTCATAATTTCAGTTTTTAAGTTTTGAATTTCTACATCATAAAATTAAGCTAAATAATCGTACCAGAACTTGATTAAAATCAGCTCAAATGAAACTATTTCCGGTGAAATAATGCAATAACCCTACCATACGGAAACACGGCTTACGGCCAATGGAATAATTTTACTGTGCTTATTGAATTAACTCATTAATGTGTAACTTTATAAAAAAATAAGATCATGAATTCAGCCATTGGCACTTACGATTCGCATGACCTGGCAGTAGAAGCTGTTCAGATTTTAAAAGATTCCGGTTATCCAGTTTCACATCTGTCCATTATGGGCCTTATGGATACAGAATCTGTAGACGAGCAAATGCACATTTTCCCGAAGAATAAATTGAAACTTGGCGGTGTAGAAGCAGGTACTGCTTTAGGCACTACACTGGGCATTCTTACCGGTGTGGGTATATTTGCAATACCGGGTGTCGGGTTCCTTTTTGGCGCCGGGGCACTCATTGGGGCTATAGCCGGGTTCGATATCGGACTGCTGGGAGGCGGTATTGTTTCAGCACTGGTTTCGGCAGGGGTAACCGATGATAATGCCAAAAAATACCACGCTGACCTGGTAGCCGGCAAATACCTGGTTCTCGCACATGGCACCGATGAGGAAGTGAACAAGGCAAAGGAATTGCTCCTCGCTCATGGCACCCATAGCCAACTGGAAGTGCATTAACTATCCTCCCGGTACATATAGGCAACTATCCGACAACCGGATTTTAATACAGAACCTTATTCAATAATGTTCTGTTGTCTTTCTGTTTTATATATTTGGGATCATTTTCTGATATCAGGTGAGTAAAATAAAAACAAATCAACCGCTCCGGAGGCCAATACCGTTAGAAAGCCAGTTTGTAAAAAATGGAGGGCCTGCTGCTATTGATAGCGCGGGCTTTAAAATACCCTACCCCTTGCTCTGGCTGGGGCTGGCTGTTTTAGTGGTGTATTTCCCGTCACTGCAATACGGGCTTACCGATCTGGATGATACTATCTTCATACGCGATTTCCATGAATACAATGAACACCTGAGCAACCTGGTTGTTTCCTTCCAAAGGGGCCTGTTCGATGCCGTGAAAGATCCTTATTACCGGCCGCTGTTCATGGATTCCATGATACTCAATTACCAGCTCAGTGACCATGGCCTAAATTTTGCCAGTTACCACTGGTTCAACCTTGCTTTTCATCTCATTTCTGTTTTCCTGCTCTTTCAGCTGTTCATTAAGCTCGAGGTAAAAGAACTGCACGCTTTCCTGCTATGCCTAGTTTTCGCAGTTCACCCTGTGCTCTCGCAGGCAGTAGCCTGGATACCCGGCCGAAATGATACCCTGCTCGCCATTTTTGTTTTCTCCTTCCTTATATCTTCTATCAGTTATTCGGGAAGTGGAAAAATAAAATACCTGCTGCTCTCCGCCTTGTTTCTTTTACTTGCCTTCTTTACTAAAGAGACAGCTGTATTTGCAGCCCCCGTTGCATTTGTGCTTATCGTTTTTGTGCGCAACTGCAAGTGGAATGACCGCAATAACCTGATCCAGTATGCTGTATGGGCCGGATGTTTTATAACCTGGTACCTCGTTAGATCTGCGGCTACTGTGCAGATCAATATTGGTATGGCCCAGATTGCCCAGGATTTTTTGCCCAGGCTGCCGCTAATTATACAGTACCTGGGCAAGGTATTTCTGCCTTTCAGTCTAAGTGTTTTCCCCATTCAGCAGGATACAGTGATCTGGTATGGTATTGCCGCTTTGGTATTGCTTCTGGTTCTTATAGTCCTGAACAAACAGCGAAACCTTAAGATAGCGCTGAGTGGCCTTGCTATATTCCTGATGTTCCTGCTACCGGTATTGTTTGTACCTGCAAAGCTGAACGAACAATCTTTCGAGCATCGCCTATACCTCCCGATGATCGGTATTCTGCTGATGCTTTCGCAATCTGCTTTACTGATCAACAAGCTCCGGGACAAACAATTACTGACCGGTGGCATAGCATTATGCGCATTGCTGGCCATACTGAACTTTATGCACCAGAAAGCCTTTGAAGACAGAATACCTTTCTGGACCCAGGCTGTGGAAACATCGCCCCATTCTGCCTTTGCCAATATGATGCTGGCAGCCCGCCTGGATAAAGATGATTTTGAAAAATCGTGCAATCTTTTCAGAACAGCGTATAAGCTGAACCCCAATGAAAAATACCTTAACTTTTATTACGGCGTAATGCTGCAGAAAAAGGATTCTGTGAAGGAATCTGAAAAATACCTGCTGGCCGAGAAAAACAGTTCCGGATATTATGAATGCGACTTTTACCTGGCCAGGGTTGCCATGGAAAAAAGAGACCCTAACGGCGCTATCGGATATCTTTCAGCCTATCTGAAGAAAGACCCGACCAACAGCATGGCGAACAACAACCTGCTGCTGCTATACTTTGATACCCAACAACCGGATAAAGCCAGAGAGCACATCATTCAGATGCAAAAGAGCGGACTGCCAGTGGCCAAAGAATTTGTGCAGAAGGCTGGTCTTAAGTAGGCTTATAACCGACTAACCTCAGTATCCTGGTTTTTGCTCCAGCTTGTTTACATACTCCATACTGCCCAGCCTGAAGGTAACCGGGACACGTATCTGTTGCATTTTCAGCTCCTGGCGGCAAAAAAATCCCAACCCTTTTGTGTAATAATTTTCAGGAATTGCTTTAGCAGCCGGCTTTGCGGCAAACCCGGAAAATGGCTTTATTGAAAATGACAATGGCTTCTGCCACTTTGCCGGTAAATGAAGGTCCTGCCCAAAGGCATGGCTTATAACTATCAGACCCAATAAAGACAGCCTTATACCGTTCATGTAATAAAGTTACGGATATTTCAATACAATTAATCAGATTTATTGATGCCTTTCCATCTCATCTGAGCTCCTATTTACGATATATCAAACAGCCGTAAAATACTGATCAGGATGGCTCACAGCATGTTCCAGCATTATATTTACAGTCTGTACATTCAATGAATGAAAGCGCTCATCAATGATTTCAAATTCCTTCAGTTCGTCATATAGCTGGGCAAACTCCTGAACTGTGGTTGGCTTATTCAGCAGTTCATTATTGAGCACAAAAACTTTGAGTACATCATCGAGCACCCTGGCCATATCATCAGCTCCAAGAGCTTTCAGCTGCTCAATCATAGCAGGCAAAAGACCGATGTATCCGTTTTCAATAAACTGTATAAACCCTCCCTGCCCTACCTGTGTGCGCACATAATCGTAGGCCAGCAGCAGTTGCTGCCCGTCGGAAAGGTCGTCCAGAAAATCGAAAGTACCGCGGCGGTACAGCTCTTCATGCAATGGCTGGGCAAGCATATCATACACGAGGTTGGTATCGCCAGATGCATAAGCCGCGCTTAGCAGTTCCCTATTTATTGCCGGCAAAAATTTACTTTCCATAACTATTATCTTTCCGGGTGTTTATCTTTGGTACCTTATTCAGGTAAAGACAAAATTACTCACTGATTAAGCAATATCAATTCCGGTTATTAAATTAATTTTACAGTATGATCAATAAAGAACGCAAACCTGTTTATTATAGCGATTACCTTCAGCTAGGCAAAATACTTTCTGCCCAGCTACCTGAAAGCGACAAAGAAGGCATAACAGCCAATGATGAAATGCTGTTTATCATCATTCACCAGACCTATGAGTTGTGGTTTAAACAGATACTACATGAACTGGATATCGTCAGGCAAATATTTCTTCAACCTGTTATTACAGATAATTCGCCCGATATTTATAACAGCCTGCACCGGCTCAAGCGCATCTGCAGCATACTGGATGTGGCTGTAATGCAGATGGGTATACTGGAAACAATGACTCCGCTCGATTTCCTGGATTTCAGAGACCTGCTCCGGCCAGCTTCCGGGTTTCAGAGTATACAATTCAAAATGATAGAAGCTTCATTAGGGCTTCGTTTTGAGCAGCGGCATGGCAAGGCTTATTACCTTTCGCAACTAACCACTGAAGATGTAGAAAAAGTAAAAAATGCCGAACAACAGAAATCCCTGCTTTTTCTGATCAATGAGTGGCTGGAGCGGATGCCGTTTGTGAATCTGCAGAGCTACTGGCCCGAACACGCCAATGCATCATTCTGGCACAAATACCGTGAAGCCTATACTGCCAGCCTTACAGAAGGTGAACAGAGTAACCTCCGTATTTTCGATTCTGTATTTATTGATGCTGCCAGCTATCCGGAGGGCAGATCTTTCAGTGCAGAAGCCAGTAAAAATGCATTGTTCATAATGCTTTACCGGGATTACCCATTACTGCAATTGCCTTACGAACTGCTCAATGTGCTGCTGGAAACAGATGAGAAGCTTTCGATGTGGCGGCACCGGCATATACATATGGTGCAGCGCACTATAGGCAAGCGGGTGGGAACCGGAGGAAGTTCGGGAGCTGAATATCTGCGCGGGGCTGCCGATAGCCACTATATATTTAAGGAACTGGCCGAGCTTACTTCTTTCCTGCTGCCAAGGAATCTGCTGCCCCAGCTGCCTCAGCAACTTGTACAGGACCTTGGATATGGAAAACACGCCTGATATAACAGCATTATAGTCCGGACAACCTGTTGTGCAGGTAAGTCCGGACTATAAATATATTTACAAATAACTCAGTTAATATCAGTTTCCCGGAGCAGCCGCAAATTTGGGCTTTATTGATTCATATTTAACAGACTGGTCGGCAGTAAGTACCGATTTGATCTGCTGGTCTTTAGCCATCTGCATCTGATTGGCCTGAGCCTGAGTCGGACCACCATTATCCATGATCGTCTGATTCTGCTTAGCATATAACAGCTCTAAATCATAAACGCGTTTAGACTGATCTGCAGTAAGGCCAAGCTGTTTCTGATACAATTTTACATTTTTATCAGCAGTAGCTTCAGGAGTAGCCGCCTGGTGTACTGCACTTGAACGCCTAGGTGCAGGCGCAGCCTGGTTTGACCCCATAACACTTTGACCGTAAGATACAAGGCTAGCCACAGCAATGAATGAACCAGTAAGAATTAACCTTTTCATATTTATTAGTTTTAGTGGTTGTAAAATAAAGTACTAAATTAGAATAATAATTGCAAATAACCGAAAAAGTAATTATTTTTTTTGTAAACTATAAACAAATTCTCCCCGAAACCCTTTACTGGAGCGGATCTGAAAGAATAGTTAATTTTCAAATACCAATAACTACTTTAAATTTTCAGTTAATACTTTTTTACTATTCTTATTTAGGAGCGATCATCCTGCCAGTATATTTTCACTCCATTTTACTCAAAATCTTTATAGAGCAGATACTTGCTCCTTATCTTTTTGAAATCCCGGATTTTATCTTTCCAGCTATCGCGAATCGTCTGCTCATCAGTTCCCTTTTTAATCATTTCTTCTATTGCCTTTGTGCCACATAATTTTGTAAAAAACGGGGTGAAAAACTTCTCCTTATCAGGATAAGCATCGTAGGCTTTTCTCAACCAACCCAGGTTCATTTTGTAATCCAGTTTTTTAAGTACATCTTCCGGGTTTTCTCCGGTTGTTTCGCCATAGCAGGTCTTGTTTTCATAGGGTGGTTTTCTGGCACCAGGCCCGCTAACGGGCATAAAACTATAAGTATATTTCCCTTCAAATTCAGGGCAGCCATATTGCTCAAAAGGCCTGCCGGTGCCGCGGCCCACGCTTACCTGTGTGCCCTCAAAAAGGCACAACGAGGGGTAGGAATAGATAGCTGTCATAGTCTTCAGATTGGGTGAAGGCGCAACAGGTAGCCTGTATTTTTTTGAATGATAGTAATGGGTGCATTTTATCACTTTCAGATCAACATCGGCAGCCTTAATGAAAAGGCGCTCACCCGCCAGCATGCCGGCATATTCGCCACAGGTCATACCATACACAACCGGTATGGCCTGCATACCCACAAACGATTTCTGATCTGGCTCCAGCACAGGCCCATCCACATAAAAGCCATTGGGGTTTGGGCGGTCCAGCACCATCAACTGTTTATTATATTCGGCACAGGCCTCCATGCAATATTCGAGGGTAGAGATATAAGTATAAAACCGCACGCCCACATCCTGCAGATCATACACCACCACATCCACATCGGCCAGGTCTTCGGGTTTAGGTTTTTTATGGTTGCCATAAAGGGAGATGATGGGCAGACGGGTAGCGCTGTCGGTGGAATTGTCTACATGCGCCCCGGCATCTTCATTGCCCCTGAAGCCGTGCTCCGGCACAAATATTTTCACCACATTTATGCCCCGGTTCAGCAGCATATCCAGTAAAGAAGAATCGCCCACCACTGAAGTCTGGTTAATGATTAATGCCACACGCTTGTGCTGTAATAAAGGCACATAATTGCCCGGCACTGCATCAGCCGGCCTGATGTTATCATCAAAGGTGGTTTGTGCAAATGCATTTGCAATAAAGAAATTCAACAAAAATATTGTGACCATAAACCTCATCTGAACCTGTGATTTTAGGTAAAGTTCCTGCTTTGTTTTGATATTATATTCAGACATTGAAGGTATCCAAATTATTTACAGCTTTAGTATTTGTGCCAGGCTCTTATTGAAATTTCCCATTGTGCAGCAAAAAAAAAACCCACAATGTGATTGATTATCAACGGAATTGGGGTATAAAAAGTCTCATTTTCAGCAGGGATGGGACATTTTTTTACCCTCGATGAGTAATTTTTGTATTTCCTGCCAGGCGGCGTTGGGCAACCGCAAGGGTTGCTCCTACATGTGCGATTTTATTCTGGAATTACATGGTGTTTTCTGCCGCGTATTTCCTGCCAGGCGGCGTTGGGCAACCGCAAGGGTTGCCCCTACATGTTCGATTTTTTTTCCGGAATTATATGGTATTTTCTGCCGCGCATTTCCTGCCGGGTGGCGTTGGGCCATTCGAGACATCCTCAGGGCAGGCGCAAGGGTTGCCCATACGTGTGCGAGCTTTTTTATGTAATAAAATATAAACAACCAGATTGCCATCATTACCTGAGCCGTTGCAATGCAACGTCTCAGGTAATGATCAATAAATAATATTTAATAAGTAATAACCAATGCGCAATGCATAATATTATAAAAAAATATTTATTTTACCGAGAAGTTGTTCTTTTTCTTTTCCTGGTTTTTAGCCAGTTTACGGCGGGCGGCGCGGTTGAGGGTGCCTTGGTTTTTGGAGATCCAATCATTAATGTATTTATCGTCTTTTGGTTCTTCTGTCCGGTCATCAAGCACTTGCGAATCTGTGGTTTGGTATAAGGTGTTTGTTGCTTCTGATTTCAATGACGGGGATGGTGTGGAGTTGGGTATAAAGCCAGGGCCAGCTGCGGTGATGGGAGTTTCCGGTACGTTCACTGATTCGCATGTGTCAGGGACTTCTTCCGGGTTCAAACGCTCGTCGATGTCTTTATGGAATTCTTCCATGTTCTCTTCTTTCCTGATTTTTAAGCCATAATCATTGAAGTCAGCGGACATGAACTGGCCAGCCTGAACTTTGGCGCGGGACTTTATGTATTCACTAACGAATGGCTGGATATTGCCGACTGCATCCGGGTCTTTGAATTGTACGAACTCCATAAAGTAGCGCATCATTTCCAGATTTTCGTTGAGGGTAGCGCGATTTTTGAGTTTGTTTACATCGAGTATCAAGCGATGCAGGATTTTACTTTCGGTATCGGTGATGGGTCTGTTGATGCGGTCTTCGGAAAGAATGTTGTTTGTGAGGTGCGCGATTACTATGTATACGTTTTCGGCAAGGAGGCATGGCATGTGCCGGGCACTGGTTCGGGTACGGTCCCACTGGTTGTCGTTGATCCAGGTGGTGAGTGTGCGGCGGTTGATGCCGATGCAATCGGCGATCTGTGTTTTTGTGAGATCGGATTGGTAGAACAATTGTTCTGCCATTAGTTTTTCTTCGTTCTTCATTTGTTCAGTCTTTAGTCGTTAGCAGATAGTATTTAGTTGTAGCGATTCCATTTATTTGCGCATAAAGGTAAATTAACTGGAACTATTAGCCAAATTTTGTGGATAACTTTTGTGAATAGCTGAAATTGTGGCGAATTATGGCAGTTAAGCGTTTCATTTACTTATTCAAATAACCGGATCAATTACTTCTCTTTGGTAATTCAACGCTGGTTTTCTTTGTTTAACTTCAGAACTCCTTACTCTTACATCTCTTTGGACAATTATTCGCAGATTGAAACTACTATAATATAAAAAGATATACATCGCCCTTGCCCCTCCCGATGGAAAATCGGGATAGACTTTCGCACACCTACAAAACCCTCGCGGCAAGGGGGAAAACGCCATCAAGCTCATTTGACTTCAGCACTATTTTCAACGAAAATACAGCAATACAAACTGCGAGAGATCAGGAGTTCTGAAATTATTGCATCAATTATTATTTCGATTAGTTCTACATTTTTTTTAATTACGGGTTTCTATTCGACAATATCAGAAGATCATGGAACTGACCCGGCAATACCTGTAAAACAAGCCTTAAATTTTCTTAAACATAACTTCCCGTCTGGCATATTAATGTAACTTGCACGCTTTATTTAATTTTCAAAAGAGAAAAAATGCAACAGGTACAAAAAGGAGATAAAGTAAACGTACACTATCATGGCAAACTGACTGACGGGTCTGTATTTGACAGCAGTGAGGGCCGCGAACCACTTGCATTTACTGCAGGTGAAGGCCAGGTAATCAAGGGTTTTGATGATGCATTACTTGGTATGAAAATAGGGGAAAAGAAGACAGTAGAAATCCCAGTTTTGTATGCCTATGGCGAGCGCAATGACGATATGGTTATGGAATTCCCGATTAGCGATTTTCCGGAAGATATGAAACCAGAAGTGGGTATGGAACTGCAGATGGGCGACAATGCCGGCAATATATTTGCAGTGGTAATTGTGGAAGTGCGGGATGAAACTGTAATACTGGATGGCAACCATCCACTGGCCGGGCAGGACCTTACTTTCGAAATTGAACTGGTATCGATAGGGGAATAGCCTGATAGATTTTAAGACTCCAGGTAAAGTTATTACGTGAAGTTTTCAAAATAGTATTACGCCCTTCAGGGCTTTAATATCCATATGATATATCCGGGGGGCTTCACCCCCGGCTAATATACCGTGAGTTCGGAGCTTAATGAACAGATTATCAACTTATTGTTCTGATTACCAATATGGTAATTAAAACATTCGATGCCTTGCGCCTCCGCTGAAGCTATGGCGGCACGCGGGCAGCATCGGTCAAACATCCTGATCAATAACTATAAACATATAATCCTTTCAGGATTTTCACTTAATAAATGATAATAAGCTTCAAAGATCGAATTAAGTAATCGAACTCACGTTAATATATCTCGCTCTTTCAAAGCTATATTTTTAAAAAAAATCAGGATACATGGGTTAACAGAAAAGGTGGTCAAACGACCACCTTTTCTTTATTAATTATGTTTAGTAAATCATTATCAGCAGTAGGTTTCGAATGCCTGCCTGAGGTTTGCGGCGATCATCTGAGCCGGACGGCCTTCAATGCTCTGGCGCTCGATCATATGCACCACTTTACCGTCTTTGAGCAAAGCAATGGCAGGTGATGATGGCGGATAAGGCAGCAGCCAGTTACGTGCCTGCTTAACAGCCTCAACATCGAACCCTGCAAAAGTGGTAGTGATATGATCGGGCTTTTTTGTTGTGTTCTCAACAGCCATAATCACACCCGGACGAGCCGAACCTGCTGAACATCCGCAAACGCTGTTGATAAACAACAAGGTTGTTCCTTCCTTTTTCAGTACATTATCAACATCGGCAGGTGTCAGTAACTCTTCAAATCCGTGGCTGGTCAACTCAGCCTTCATCGGGGAAACTATATATTCAGGATACATTGGTAAATGAAATTTATTTCCGCAAAGTTACGGAGTATTTTTATTATGGTTAAATACCGGAATAGTTAAAATCAATCCGGGGCGAAACCGGAATATCCGGCTAAAAACTTAATTATAAAAACAGATCAGAACTTTAATAAAAATTCTGATCTGCACCAGGATTGAATATCCGGTTATGTATTACTTAATACCCAGCTTTGCTTTTGCAAGCGGCAGGATATTATCGGTATCCTTGCCATACAGTAAAGCGCCGCCGCTTTTGTCAATGATGTAATCGTAATTATGCTCTTTAGCAACCGCTTTAATCGCCTTATCGGCTTTATCGAGTATCGGTGCATAGACATCCTGCTTTTTCTGCTGAATCTTCTCCTGAGCACTTTGCTGAATACCTTCGATACGTGACTGCAGATCCTGGATTTCTTTTCCTTTCACTTCCTTCATTGCATCGGTCATCGTCTTTTCTCCTGCCTGGTACTGCTGAACCTTGGTCTGGTAATCTTTCATCATCAACTCAATCTGGCCCTGAAAATCTTTCTGATAATGAGCCAACTCAGAATCTGCCTTAGCTTTTTCGGGCATGGACTGTAACAGTTCGGCTGATTCTATCCAACCGATCTTCGGGCCTGCCTGTGCATAAATGACGCTGCTTGTCAGTAAAGTGCAAGCCAGGATAATTACGATTTTTTTCATTTTTGTATTTTGCTTTATTTATTTTTTCAGATGTGCAAAGTAAAAGCCATTATTTGTTTATTCCAAGAATTTTCAGAACATCTTCGCTACGGTCGAGCTTAGGGTCGGCATAAAATAAGGTTACACCACCCGCTTTATCCAATACCATATCATAACCTTTTGAAGATGCCATTTTCTGAACTGCATTAAATACCCTGTCCTGAACCGGTTTTACAAACTCCTGGCGTTTCTTGAAGAGGTCGCCTTCATAACCAAAACGTTTTTTCTGCAGGTCTTTTGCTTCCTTTTCCCTGGTTATTATTTCATCCTCGCGTTTTTTGCGCATCTCATCAGAGAGCATCGGCTTTTCGGCCTGGTAGCCTTTGTACATTTTGTCTACATCGGCCATCATCTTATCAATTTCTTCCTGCCAGCCTTTGGAGAGGTTATCCAGTTTGTTCTGGGCATCCTTATAATCGTTCATTTTCTCCAGGATGTACTTTGAGTCAATGATACAATAATGCTGCTGCGCGTTTACACCTGTGGCAGCCAATAAAACAAATAATACACTGAACAATACGTTTTTCATAAACAATAATTTTAAAACTATCCGGATTACGGATTTGTGATTAAAAATAATTTTTCAGTTTGACTATTATTACGTTATAAAGTTAAACAGTATTTTCTTACGCTTATTATTTTAACAAAGCCTCCTGCTATCCGGATCATCATTAGTATTAATGGCAATCTGATATTATTCCGGCTCAAACCCGAGCATAAAATTAAATTTCGAAATATCCTTAAATCCGGTAGTACCTGTAGCTGGGTCATACCGGTCTATCCCTATACCATAATCAAGCCCCAGCAACCCAAACATGGGCAGGAAAATCCTTATACCTACTCCCACATCCCGGTTCAGCTTGAACGGATTGTAGCCTGAAAAATTATCCCAGGCATTTGCCGCATCTACAAAGGTAAGTCCGTAGATAGTAGCTGTAGGGCTGAGGGAGAACGGGTAACGGAGTTCGGCCTGGTACTTATTAAATATGGTAGCGCCGGTGGCATAAACCTCATAGCCGCGCTGACTGATGATATCTTTACCCACAAAATAAGAATACCCTGAAAGGCCATCTCCACCCACCTGGAAACGCTCGAATGGAGAATAACCAATGCCTGAGTTATAATAGCCGAGAAACCCACCCTTGGCCACAAAACGCATTACAAGGTTGCCATACACTTTTTGGTAAAAATCGGCAGTAAATTTATATTTATGGTACTCAATGATCTTGTATTTCTCCTGATAAGACTGGCTGGCATAATCAATACCGGTAAATGCGCTGTAAGGAGGAGTAACCTGGAAAGTAAATGAGATGTTAGAACCAGACCTCGGGTAGAGCGGCTTATCGATAGAATTGCGGGAAAGCACAAACTTAAAGTGGAAATCATTACTGAAGCCATCTGTAAAGTTGGGCACAAGCGCATAATCTTTGAGGCGATAATTATTGTAATAAGCGCCATAATTGAATACAAAGAAATCATCGGGCCAATGCAGCCTTTTACCCATAGAAAGGCCACCACCAGCCATCCTGAGGAAGGAAAGATTAGGATCGGTACCCACCGCTGCGGCTGAATACTTACTGTAAACTAGGTTTGCCGTCAAGGCATTGGGTTTATGCCCGCCAAGCCAGGGCTCGGTAAAGGAAGTGCTTAAGGAGTTATAATAGGCTCCGTTGGATGAATAACTGACAGAGAATTTCTGGCCATCGCCTACCGGCAGCGGATTCCACTTGCTGGGATGGAAAATATTGCGGATTGAAAAGTTATTGAAGGTGATACCCACATTGCCATAGAAATTTACGCCTCCTCCAAAACCTGCCGAGAGTTGCAACTGATCGCTCGATTTTTCCACCACGGTATAATCAATATCCACAGTACCATCTTCGGGATGTGGCTTAGGCAAAATGCCAATTTTTTCCTGGTCGAAGAACCCGAGGTTGGCAATTTCGCGCTGGGAATTGATGAGGTCGGCACGGCTGAACTTATTTCCGGGTAAGGTTCTGATGTTTCTGCGGATCACATCTTCATTAGTACGTTCGTTGCCGGCAATATTGATGTCTTTAATGGTAGCCTGGGGCCCTTCGGACATGTGCATTTCGAAATTAATGGTATCTCCCTTTACTGAGACCTCAACAGGGTCTACATTGAAAAACAGGTAGCCATCGTCCTGGTAAAGGCTGTATACATCCTCACCATTGCCATCGGGGCTAAGCTGCCTGCCGAGCCTTGTTTCGAGCTGATGCGCATTATATACATCTCCCTTCTTTATTGCCAGAATACGGCTCAGGAATTCGGCGGAGTATTTTGTATTGCCTTTCCAGGTAATGTCGCCGAAGTAATATTTATGACCTTCCCTTACCCTGATATCAATATTCAGGTTTCCGTTTTGAACAGGATATACTGTATCTGAGACAATGACAGCATCGCGGTAACCAAGGGTATTGTAATGGTTGATGAGCGATTGCTTGTCTTCGTCATATTTTACCTGGTTGAATTTTGAACCGGAAAAGAGTTTAAACCTGAAATATTCATCGAGGGCATCGAGTGTTTTGGAGGGATAAAGAAAACCGAACTGGCCCATGTAGTTACCAAAAGAACGGTCGGGCACAGGGTATACACTGAATTCATTATCGGGATGCAGTGTAAAGCGCGACATTTCTTTAGTTCCCTTGAGGGTATGCTTCAGGCTGGCCTCGCTGGCATGTTCTTCACCTACAATGTTGATCTGGTTGATGTGCGATTTATTGCCTTTTACAATAACAAAAGTGAGCGCTACTTTATTCACGGCAGCAGTATCGTTGCGTTCAATCACAGATACCTGAACACGGCCAAAACCTTTATCGGTATAGAATTTCTTAATGCGCACCACAGCTTCTTTCTTGGTGGCATCGGTTACCACTTTATTGGTCACCAGCGACAATTTTGTCTTTAATTCTTTGGCTTCTGAAGGTTTGATATTTCTGAAATTGTACCGTCCAAGGCGAGGGCGTTCTTCTACCGCGATATTGATAAATACCTTATCATCTAACTTTTTGGTAATGGTAATATTAACATTCGAAAACAGTTCCTGTTTCCAGAGGGCTTTAATGGCTTTGGCAATATGGTCGTCGTTTGGCAGGGTTATTTTCTGGCCAATAACCAGGTTAGTTACGGCTATCAGCAGATCCTGATCCAGGTACTTGGCGCCAGTAACAGTGATACCTGCCAGCTCATATTCCTTAGGTTTGGCCATCTCGCTTCCAGGCTGCGACTGCTGCATCATCTTATTCAGCCCCTGCCTGCCACCACCCAACTGCGCATAGGATATGTGCTGAAACAGTACACATAAAATCAATAAACTAATCCGGATAACGCCATTATACATGCTGGGGAGTGTTCTTTTGAATTTGTTCACTTGTTTTGCCAAAGCGGCGTTCGCGTTGCTGGTAATTCAGCAAAGCATCTATTAAATCATTTTTCCTGAAATCAGGCCAGTGTTTATTGGTAAAATATAATTCGGCATAAGCCAACTGGTAAAGCAGATAATTACTGATCCGATATTCACCACTCGTCCGTATCATGAGTTCAGGATCGGGAAAGGCGGAGGTATATAAATAATTTTTGAAACTATTCTCGTTAATATCGCCGGGCTGTAGCTTTCCGGCAACAACATCCAGAGCTATTTTACGTGCTGCGTCTGCTATTTCCTGCCTGGAGCTGTAACTGAGCGCCAGAATAAGGTTAAGGCCTGTATTTTTTGCAGTCAGTTCCATTGCTTCGTTAAGTTCCTTCTGGCAAATAAGCGGCAAGCTGGCAAAATCGCCTATAATGCTGAGCCTGACATTATTTTTATCCAGCTCATCTGTTTCCTTCCTTATCGTGTTTACCAGCAGTTCCATCAGGGCATCTACTTCCGCTTTTGGCCTGTTCCAGTTTTCGGCTGAAAAAGCGTAAAGAGTAAGGTATTTTATTCCAATTTCAGCGCTTGCATTGACAATCTCCCGAACACTTACCACACCCTCATGATGCCCGTAAACCCGGTCTTCGCCCCTTTCTTTTGCCCAACGGCCGTTACCATCCATAATAATGGCAACATGCTTCGGCAGCTTATTTAAGTCGATTGAATCCAAAAGGCCCATCAGGTGTAATTACGAAAAGTTTGCAAAGATACAAAAATAGGCTCTGCCAGGTGGTAACAAAAAATGAAATGGTAGTTTAACTCGATTTTAACTGCAAAACATTACCATATATTTTATTCTGTTACTCTGCAATTTCTTTTAATTCAACAGAATAAATGTGACAGAACCTGAATAAAACAGTGATACTGTGTTACTAAATGGAACGGGTAGCTTAGCTACCCGTTCAGTTCAGTATTATTTAATGATGAATACCCAGGGGTATAACTTATATAATTATTTCTCAACAACAATTCTGAAAGTACCATTACCTGCTGTGGTATGCACACCCAGAATATAGATTCCTTCGGCCAGTGAATTATTGGTGGTAATCTGCTCATTCAGCACACCATCTACTGCGGTAACATTATTTTTATATACTGTCTGACCCAACATGTTGGTTAATTCAACAGTTACATCTTCTGTTGCGGTGCCAATAGTACCCTTAACAGTGAAATTACCATTATTAGGATTTGGAGTAACCTGAATATTGGCACCTGTAAAGCTGATCTGTGTAACGCCAACCGGATGAACCCTGAAAACTACTGAATTGATACCTGACAAACCGCAAATATCATTGCGGGTTACCACACAGCTAACTGAATCTTTATCAGCAAATGAGCTCCTGTAGAAAACGTTGGTGGTAGCAGCTGCAACCGGCGCATTGTTCAGATACCACTGATACAGCGGGTTTGTACCTCCGTTGTAAACAGTAGCCGTAAGTGTATCGGGATGACCAACAGTTAAATAAAGACCCGGACGGCTTGCAATGGTAACGTAAGGAACTTGCGGTGTATCTACTGCCATGTCTATTACATTACTATAGGCAGTAGTGGCCAGTCTGCACTGGTAATCACTGGTCATAATACAATAGATGTGGTCTCCGTTGGTTGGAGTGAAAGAATAGGAAGCTGATGTGGAAACAGTAATGGTATTCAGTACCCAGGTATAAGACGGAGTGTAACCGCCAAAAGCAGGAGTAGCATTAACCGTTACCGGTGTAAACTGGCAAACTTCAATACCTGGCGCAGCGGTAATAGCTACAGTCGGAGTTCCGTTAGGTTTAACGGTCATTACCAGAGTATCCATTGCACTGTCGGGAATAGCACAAACTGTGTCGCTGATCAGTTTCACTACAATAACATCTCCGTTGCTTGGGGTGTAAGAATAGGTAGCGCTGTCGCCGCCTACATTAGCGCCATTCTTCATCCAATGAAAGGCTGGAGCGGTTCCGCCATGAGTATAAGAAGTTGTAAATACCGATGCTGTACCAGCGCAAAGTGTATCGCCCATGCTTGAAGAAATAACTGCTGTAGGAATAACAACCGGAGTGATCAGTATATTGGCACTGCCGGCCATATAAGCCGAACATCCTGTACTGATAGTAGTTGCATTAACCGTATAATTACCTGCGGCAGTTTTTGAACCGAGGTCTAATGCTGAGCCGGTACCGGTAACACCGATTCCGGAAGCAGTGCCACTGAGATATGGCTGGTAAATAACACCTACAGCCGAAGTATTCAAACCGATATGCACACCTGAACCACCTGCGCAATAACTTCCTCCACCTGTAACAGTATCAATTGCAGGCAATGGATTAATTACAACAGAACGGTAAATAGTGCAACCTGTGCTTGCAAATGTGAAACTTACTGTATCAGTGCCGGTAGCAATACCAGAATAGATACCCGTTGATGGATCTACAGAACCCAATGCAGAATTATTATTGGCCCAGTTACCACTTCCGCTGTCGGATAAAGTAATACCGGAACCAAGGCAATCGCCCATCGGGCCGGTAATTGGCCCTGGAAGAGGATTAACAGTAACTACTACAAAAGCCTGAGCAGATGGCCCGCCACATGGATTAGCCAAAACAAAAGTGATGGTATCGGTTCCGGCAGTAAGGCCAGCAACCAGTCCGGTGAAAGAATCAACAGTAGCAACAGCCGGATTGCTGCTTACCCACACACCGGAAGTGTCGCCGGTTGGGTTAGCCACATAGTTGCTATCGCCAGGACAAAGAGGAATATTGCCGGTTATTGAACCTGGGGCCATACAGTTAGGCGCTATAATAACGATACCATCTCCAGTAGCACCTGCATAACCCTGAGTATGAATAACAGATGAAACCAAGATGGGATCAGTAAAAGATGACCCGCCAGCGCCGCCGCCATCAGGAACACCACCGTTTCCGCCCCACCAGCCGCCGCCACCGCCGCCGCTTGAATAAGCGTCAGGCATACCGCCTATACCAAAACCACCCAAACCAGTACCGGTTGTGCAGGAAGGACCAGAAGGGCCTCCGCCACAAGCGCCGCCAGTAGCAGTACCACCTGTAAGACCACCACCAGCACCGCCAGCCTCATCAAAATCACCACCGCCGCCAGCGCCACCAGCTACTACCAGCCTGTCGGCATAAGAGCTGCCGGAAGCAGAAAGCCTGATATCGCTGGAACCACCGCCAGCTGCACAATATGTTGCGCCGGTGCTGCCACCATTGGCACCACCATTATAGCCACCAACTGCATAGCCAGAAGGCACCCAATCCTGCCCCTTGCTACCTACATAAATATAATAAACGGTACCCGGAGTAACATTAATAGTACACTGAACCCGACCGCCCAGAGTAACCGGGTCGGAGGAACAGCAGTTGTAAGCTTCTCCACCAGCCGCCCCCATTGCATCAACTGCAAGCTGAGTAGCTCCAACAGGAACTGTATAGGTCTGAACAGATCCCAGATAATTAAAAGAAGCAGTCTGGGCTGAAAGAGTCAGGCTGAGCCCGGAAATAATTGTTACAAGGATTAGAAGTTTTGTAGAAAAAAATGGTCTCATACTTTGATTTTTTATAACGAAATTTAATTTTTGCAATTTACTTTTATTAATAAAAACTTATGCTGAACCTGCCGCTGAAATATTATCTTAATATATAACGTTAAAATCCGGCACGAAATTACAACCATTTTGATTGCAAAATACCTTTTACTGAAAAAATTATAGTAAAGTTTACATTGAAATCATCCGACCAGTCATATTAGTAAATGAAATATGTGTACGGACACAAAAGACAATATAGACCAGTGATTTTTATCTACATGGACATATAAATGATATAAATTGCATAAAGCATGCGATTCTTTATTTTCATGAAAATTTACAATCAATAATCATAGATAATTAATGACTTGCAATTAGCATAAAAAAGATAATTCCACTAACAAAAGAATTCAGTACCTTGTAACGCGTTTCTTATTACACTCATTAAAGAACAGGCGCTATTTTTAATTTTTTATCAAAAAAGTTATGAACCTCTTTGTTGGAAATCTTAATCCTGAAACAACGATCACCGATCTGCGCACTTTGTTTTCAGAATTTGGCGAAATTGTTTCTGCCAAAATTATTTATGATAATGCTACCGGTATGTCGCGGGGCTTTGGTTTTGTGGAAATGGCTGATAAATTCCAGGCCTTCGATTGTATTGATAATATTGATGCAACGTTTTTTGAAGGTAATGTTATTTCAGTAAAGGAAGCAAAACAGAACAATTCCAAACCCGGCGCCGGCGGCAATAAATCGTTCCGGCCACGTGTTCCGCGCCCCGGAGGCGGAGGTTACAACTCTTCAAGGCCTGTAGGTTCGGGTCCGGCAAGGCCAGGAGGTTATAATTCTTCCCGTCCGCAGAGCGGCCCTGTATCTACCCGCCCACAAACCAGCTATAACTCGCTGCCACGGCCAGAAAGAAAAACAGACACCGAATTCGATAAGTTTAACAGGCTGGATTAAGTGAAGTTTTCAAAATAATTCTGCATAATAGATGTGTACGGTTTTTTCAGGAAAAGTTATTCATTTCCTGAAAAAATCTACAGTTAACTTCAATCCGTCGGCAAATTGAAAAGTAGGTTCATAGCCCAGTAACTTCTTCGACTTTGAAATGTCGGCCAACGAATCGCGTATATCTCCGGAGCGGGGCTCGCGGAAGGATGGCTGATGAGGAATATCGAGCAGTGCCCTGATGGAATTGTATAAGTAATTTACACTGAAGTTGCTCCCGACTGCTACATTATAAACCTGGCCAAATGCATCGGGATTATCGGAAAGCATGGCCCTGATGTTAGCCTGAACTGCATTCTCCACATAGGTAAAATCGCGGGTTTGCTCACCATCGCCGTTAATATAAACCGGCAGATGCGCTGATATTCCTTTTATGAACAGGGGAATAACTGCAGCATAAGGCCCTTCGGGATCCTGCCGGGGGCCGAATACATTAAAATACCTGAGACCTGCAACTTTCATACCATAAAGCTCACAAAAAACAGCTGCGTACAATTCATTTGCTTTTTTGGTAACCGCATATGGCGAAAGCAGGTTACCAGTACGCTCTTCTCTTTTGGGAAGGCCGGGTTCATCGCCATATACTGAAGATGAGGAGGCATAAACAAATGACTTAACCCCTGCATTCTTGGCTGCGGTAATCATATTTACAAACCCGCCTACATTAACTTCATTGGTAGATACAGGGTCCTGCACTGATCTTGGAACCGAGCCAAGGGCAGCCTGATGCGATATATGATCTATACCATCGCAGGCAGCAGCACAAACCGTATAATTGCGGATATCGCCCTGGAGAAATTCATAATTGCTGTACCGGGCAAACATGGTGACATTTTTTTCTGAGCCTGTGGCAAAATTATCCAGCACCCTTACTTTACCAGCGTGATTACTGAGCAGGTATTCGACAATATGGGAACCAATAAAACCAGCGCCACCGGTAACAAGAAAACTTTTGCCGGAAATATCTTTTGTGTGAAAAACAGCCATTATTATATATTAAGGAGCAGAACCGGGAACTTCGTCCCCTGGTCGCATCATAAGTCTCCGGGGTATTTTATAAAACAGAAAAAAGACCGTTCAAGGAACGGTCCTAAAATCTTTCAGCCGTTAATCAGGCTTTTTTTTCGGTTGCAACAGCTGCTTTCTTAGCAGTGCGGGCCGGACGCATTTTGCCAAAACTTCCTATGCTTATTTTTCCGCGCCGTGTACGTTTATCACCTCTTCCCATTTTTACTTTTTTTATGTTAAGCTGCAAAAATAAAAAAAAGCAGGGAACTTTCCCTGCTTTATCTTTCAAATGTATTTATTAGTGAAGATTTCACTTACTTTTTACCAGAACTGATTTTTGTTGAGAATTCCTTGCCCGCTTTGAACTTAGGAACTTTACGTGCCTTGATCTTGATCACTGCACCAGTTTGCGGGTTGCGGCCATTACGAGCAGCACGCTCTGATACCGAGAATGTACCAAAACCTACCAATGTAACGCGATCACCTTTTTTAAGCGTAGTTACGACTGCATTTGTAAATGAATCCAGCGCTTCATTTGCCTGTACCTTAGTAATACCGGCATCTTTTGAAATCTTGTCAATTAATTCTGCCTTGTTCATACGATGTTGTTTTTTTACTGTGAATGATATTTTTGAGGATACAACAAATATACTCACCTTTATTACACAAACAAATACTCCCAAAAATTATTTTTCTTATTAAAACCCTTGCCAGGCAACGGTTCTCACAGGTTATCCCCAATTTTATTTTAACAAGCGATTTACATATATAAAACCTGAAAACGGCTACAGCAGCGGTTTTCAGGAGTTTGGCAGTAAATTTGCTTTAAAAGGCACTGAATTATGAATAGCAGCCATACGAAATTCGTTGAAAACGGCTCAGGAAATCACCTCCATCAGGGATCTGAAAGCAATAAATTTGCCGCCAAAGAGCTTATTCGACCTTTCCCGCAACCTTTCTGAATGCAGCTCAATATACAGGTTGTATTGCTCCATGTCTTCGCAAAAATACTGTGCGGAATAAGTTATCCCTTCCGCTTCGTCCTGGTCGAGCAACTTGCACAGGCGGCAATCTATAAACAGGTCGGTACCCATCAGTTCGGGCATATGTTCGGCCTTCATCCAGTAAACCCAAGCTTCGGCCACACCGGGGTCTACTTTAACTGTTACGTTGTATATAATCATATAAATCCCAAATTCCAAATATCAAATTCCAAATTCCAAATTCCAAATATCAAATTCCAAATATCAAATTCCAAATTCCAAATTCCAAATTCCAATCCAAATTCCTAATCCTAATTCCTAATCCTAATTCCTAATTCCCAAAAAAAATCAGTATTTCTTTTCAATACTCTCCAGTATTGATACATAGCTCACATACCTCGCTTCAGATAGCTTTTTGTCGATCACTGCTTGTTTCACCGCGCAGCCGGGCTCATTGATGTGGAGGCAATTGTTGAACCTGCAATGCTTCATGACTGCTCTCATCTCGGGGAAATATTGCGATAACTCCTCCTTTTCAAAATCTATGAGTCCGAATTCTTTAACGCCGGGAGTATCAATAATTTTTCCGCCTCCGGGCAAATCAAACATTTCGGCAAAGGTTGTGGTATGCTGCCCCTTGCCGCTCCAGCCCGAAACTTCCTTGGTTTTAATGCCTTTGCCTGGCACAAGCTGATTGATCATAGTGCTTTTACCCACACCTGAATGCCCACTGATGAGCGTTGTTTTGTTTTTTATAAGGTCAGCAACGACTGTAAGCGTAGCCTTATCCCTTGCTGTAACCGGGTATACCTCATAACCCGCCAGTCCGTATATTTCTTTCCATTGTTCCAGAATACCAGTATGCTTTGCTTTAAGCAGGTCTATCTTGTTTACGACCAGTACTGATGGAATATGGTAGGCTTCAGCAGTCAGCAAAAAACGATCAATAAAACCGGTTGATGTCCGAGGGTCAGCCACAGATGCCACAATTATTGCGAGATCAATATTAGCGGCAATTATGTGCTTCAGGTTTATGTTGTGGGGCGAAACCCGCACCATGTAATTATGGCGGTCTTTTATCTCAGTAATAAGAGCAGTATGAACCTGTTCATCTTCTATATCAAACAGTACAATGTCTCCTGCGGCAACAGGATTGGTGGATGAAATTTCTTCGTCAATTTTCAGTTTACCTTTGATCCTTGCATTCCAGGTATTACCGGTGCTGTCAGTTACCAAATACCAGCTACCTGTCGATTTGTATACCAGTCCCTCCATAATATTCAATCATCTGAACGTTTTGCTATGCGATAGGCAAAGATAAGCTGCAATACCGGTTAAAAGGCCTCCTCGTAGATTACAGAAGTGTACTTACTCTTCTTCAACCGGCGGATGTATGGTCACCTTAACGCGCTGTATCCGCATCCTGTCCAGAGCAAGTACGGTAAATTCATATTGTTCATACCTAATTGTTTCATTGACTGCGGCAAACCTGCCGGAGATTTCGAGTATCAGGCCTGCCAGCGAATCACTGGCTCCTCTTACGGCATCAAATGAATCGGAAGCAACACCCAGAACTCGGCATACATCATTGATGAGCGTCTTCCCTTCAAAAATGTAATTATTTTCATCCAATTTCTTGTAATTCAGGTCTTCTTCATCAAATTCATCCTTAATGTCGCCTATAATTTCTTCCATTATATCTTCGAGGGTAATAATGCCCGATGTGCCGCCGAATTCATCGACCACAATGGCAAAATGTATGCGCTTTTGCTGAAATTCCTTCAGCAGATCTTCAATGAGTTTGCTCTCATGTACAAAATATGCCGACCGTATCAGAGAATGCCATTCGAAAGTATCCTTATCAATATGCGGCAGAAAATCTTTTGTGTGTATTACCCCTGCAACTTTATCGAGACTCTCCTTATAAACCGGCAACCGGCTGTAGCCAGCATCCAGACAGTAATTCCTCACCTCAGAAAAGGTCATATCAAAATCAATAGCGCTTACATCCATCCTTGTTCGCATCACCTGCTTGGCAGATATGTTTCCGAATTTAAGAATGCCTTTGAAAATGTTTACCTCTTCTCTGGTTGCAGTATGCCCCACAGTAAGTTCGATGGCATGTTCAAATTCCTCATTACTGATATTCTTACCTGTTTTCACTCCTAACTTGCCCTCAATAAAACTTGTAGAGGATACAAGGGTGCTGCTGATAGGCCTGAAAATTCCCAGCAATACCCTGATAAAAGGCGCGGAAAAAAGAGCCATACGCAGGTTATTCTGTGTGGCATATACCTTGGGCAATACCTCACCAAACAGAACCAGCAAAAAGGTAACAGATACTACCTGGATCAGAAAACCAACAATTTTGCTCATTGCATCGGGCAATAACGACTGAACCAGGACATTGGTAGAAATAACAATAGCTATATTGATAAAATTATTGGCAACAAGTATTGTAGCAAGCAACAATTTCGGGTGATCGAGAAGCTGGGAAGCAATACGTGCGCCTTGTTTTTCTTTAGATTTGAGGTAATTGATATCCTTTCCTGACAAAGAAAAAAAAGCTGTTTCTGCACCGGCAATAATAGCCGACATCAGTAACAGAACAAGAATTGCAATAATGAGAATTGTGGCGTTCGAAGGGGAAAACAGCCCTGAAGACTGTAATAATAATGCATTAAGATTCGTATCGCCTTCCGTGCTTTCCAAGTAATTATAGTTTGGTGAGGATCAAAATTAATTAAGCTGAGTTAAACTAATATCTTTCTTCAGGATTATTAATACATAAAAAATATCTGCTTAAAATGGCAGATCATCCTTTGTCAGATTACCGGGAATGCCGGGAGAATCGAAATTTATATCCGGAACGGCAGAACTGTCGTGATTGTTATGTTCGTGAGCAGGTATATCGCCATGTTCTTTCTTTTTATCCAGCATTACCAGGTTATCGCCAATGATTTCTGTACTGAACCGTTTGTTTTTATCCTTGTCTTCCCAGTTGCGGGTACGAATTCTGCCCTCAATATAAACCAGGCTGCCTTTATGCAGGTACTTCTGCGCCAGATCGGCCAGGCCGCGCCACAGCACCACCGTATGCCATTCGGTCTGCGATACAAGTGTACCGCTTTTATCCTTATAGGTTTCAGTAGTTGCCAGTGGAAACTTAGCTACAGCAATATTACCCTCAAGGTATTGAAGGTCTGGTTCTCTTCCGAGATTTCCTATCAGCATCACCTTATTTACGCCTCTCATAATAGTCCCTAATTTTTCAAATAATAAAAATCATAACCTAATGAATTCTAAAAGTAGAAATTATTTTTTAAAAAAGAAAGAACTGTTTTAGGAAACGGGGTATTTTCCAGATCAGTCCCTGTCATCCATTTACCTTCCCTGCCTTTAAAATGTGGCTTTTCATTCAGATAAACAGTTAAAAAGCGTGCCTCAATAATCTGATGTGTGAGCCTTTGTTTACCGGAATATTCCAGCTCAATGTGCGTATAACCGAAATTTTGTACCAGGAACTGTTCATTTAATGAGAGTGCCCTCACATCCATTGGCTCCATACTTTCAATCAGGAAAGGTTCATGCAGGTTTTCCCATATATCTCTTGCTGTCCGTTTCTGTATCCAGATACTTTCTTCCCACTTCAGTATGAGGTAGTGAAAGTATCTTTTGCTGACCACTACCCTTTTGCTTCGGACCGGGAAGAGGTCAATGACATTGTGGAGGTAAGCGCTGCAACGGGGTTGCAAAGGGCAATCAGTACAGCGTGCTTTACGGGGCAAACAGACTGTAGCGCCAAGGTCCATTATTGCCTGATTGTAGCCTGCGCTGTCATTTTTATCGAGTAGCTGAGCTGCAAGATCAGCAAAATATTGCTTACCCCCGGTGGTATCAAATGGTATATCAATCCGGAAAAAACGTGCCAGCACCCTGTATACATTACCATCTACAACCGCCCGGGGCAGCCCGTAGGCAAATGAGGAAATTGCCGCTGCAGTATAGGGGCCAATACCTTTAAGACCCAGTATATCCTCATAACTGCGGGGAAAATTTCCGCCCAGCTCACCGGCAATATAGCGGGCGGTAGCCAGCATATTTTTGCAGCGGTTGTAATACCCCAGTCCCTGCCACAGCCTGAAAACATCATTATCACCGGCGGCAGCCAATTCGTTAATAGTGGGGTATGCCTCAGTAAACCTGAGATAATAAGGGAGACCCTGCTGTGCCCGGGTTTGCTGCAGTATCACTTCAGACAACCATATTCTGTAGGGGTCTTTTTCATTTTTCCATGGCAGGCTGCGGTTGTTTATAGTTGCATGCCATGCAGTAAGGCCGGATGTGAAAAAATGGGCAATTGGACGCGTTTTCATTCCGACCAAAGATATTACTTATAGGTATCTTCAGATAGAATCAGGTTCAGAATATGTTTATCCGGTTCTGATAAAGATTGCAACCTGTTTAATTTATATGTAACTTTGCACATAGAATAACAGTTATTTAGATTATGGACCGTGCAATGACAATTAACGAAATCAGGTCCTTCTTTCCTGATGAGTGGGTATTAGTAGGAAATCCTGTTTTGGATGAGTTCAGAACAGGGGTTGTTTCCGGTATACCTATCTACCATAGTAAAGATAAAAAAGAGGTTTGCTATCTGGGCAGAGACAAAACTGAAAATTATTCCAAAATAAAATTAATCTATACTGGAACAATAAAACATTCCCGGATTATTACAGGCATTTTTAACCGTGTAAATTAATGTCGTTTAAATATCAGAGTGAACAGGATTCAGGATTAATTTTAGTAAGCGCTGAAATTGACCTAAAACATGAGATTAACATGATATTTGATACTGGTGCTACAAACACAACGATTGATAGCAATACTTTACACCTGCTTGGTTATGATCTTAACACAAGTATTGGAATTGTTGAAATTGAGACAGCGAATGGAATCGTAACGACAAATTTATTTGAGATCAGTAATTTTACAATTTTTGGTATTACCAAAACCAGATTTCAGGTGCAGGTTTATGATTTTCTGGCTCATGGCGTATTTTCCGATTATGATGGTTTATTAGGAATAGATTTTTGGAACGGTCTCACCTTTTGTATAAACACAGTTCACAAAACGATAAGCATAAATGACGCTAATGATTGATGTGTTTGATCGTAGCGACTACTCAAAATTTTTTCCTTAAATAAATCCAGTCTAACTGTTACTTTTGCACACAATTCCCCGCGATAAAATGGATACAATCAATCTTAATGATATGGCCACGCAGGTGCGCCGCGATATAGTACGTATGGTACATAAAGTGCAAAGCGGCCATCCAGGCGGCTCACTGGGCTGTGCTGATTTTCTGATAGCCCTGTACTTCAAAATTATGGAACGCAAGCCTGGCTTTGATATGAACGGTGCGGATGAAGATATATTCTTCCTGTCGAACGGTCATATATCGCCGGTATTCTATAGTGTTCTGGCCCGTTCGGGTTACTTTCCGGTAAGCGAGTTAGGTACTTTCCGGCATATTAACTCCAGGCTACAGGGCCACCCTGCTACCCATGAGCACCTGCCCGGTGTGCGTATCGCCAGCGGCTCGCTAGGCCAGGGAATGAGCGTGGCCTGCGGTGCAGCGCTTGCGAAAAAAATGAACAACGATCATCATCTTGTGTATTCACTTCATGGTGACGGTGAACTGCAGGAAGGCCAGAACTGGGAAGCAATTATGTTTGCCGCCCACCACAAAATTGATAACCTTATTGCAACTATTGATTATAACGGGCAGCAGATAGATGGCCCAACCAATCTGGTTATGAACCTGGGTTCGCTGAAGGATAAATTTGAAGCTTTCGGCTGGCAGGTACTTGAGATGGATGGTAATGACCTGGCTGATATATTCAAAGTAATGGCTGAAGCCAAGGCTGCTACAGGCAAGGGTAAACCAACCTGCATACTGATGCATACCATAATGGGTAAGGGCGTGGGCTTTATGGAGGGTACGCATGAATGGCATGGCAGCGCACCAAGTGATAAACAACTGGAAGAGGCTTTAAATCAGTTACCGGTAACCTCTTTCGGAGATTATTGATTTCAGAAGTTTGAAAGTCTTAACTATCTCTGATTTTGTAATACCCGTTTGGTATAAAGACCCGTTGCATCAGTGATTTGCATCAACAAGATTCAGATGCCCGCTTGTTTTTCAAAGTAAAGAATCTTCAACGAACCGCATATAATAAAAGGCTATCCACCCGGATAGCCTTTTATTATTTTATATTGATTTGCATCAATTAACGGCCACCGCCGCGGTAGTAATAACCATGGCCACAGCAATCGTCGTGATGATGACACTCGTGTTTTTCGCACT
>Ga0214164_1000186_pt1 | contig 42265 bp, 31 predicted proteins | sample TroBogepilimnion_13_FD_153003 | JGI IMG/M metagenome (GOLD analysis project Ga0214164, IMG submission 153003) | Freshwater microbial communities from Trout Bog Lake, WI - Practice 03JUN2009 epilimnion v4 | ecosystem: Environmental > Aquatic > Freshwater > Lake > Epilimnion/Euphotic zone ... | reverse complement strand
ATTTATCAAAATTTAACAAATGTTCAATAACGCTAGAACAACTTTTAGAAAGCATCAATGATTAAAATAAAAAATATGTCAGTTAAAAATTTCATGTCGATTGGTAATGCAACCCAGGGCATTAACTTTGATCGACAAGACTTAACTTTAGTTTTAGGAGAAAATTTAGATTTAGGCGCTGATGGGTCGCGGAACGGGACCGGCAAAACTACTGCGATTAACGCACTTAGTTACGCATTATACGGCTCTGCTATTTCAAATATTCGTCGAGATAATCTTGTAAACAAAACAAATGGCAAGAATATGATAGTAAGTCTTGAATTTTATGTTGGCGATCAAGAGTATAAAATTGAACGTGGTAGAAAACCCAATATTTTAAAATTTTATGTTAATAACAAAGTCACCGAAGCAGAAGATAATGCTCAAGGTGACAGTCGCGAAACACAAGATGCTATAGAAGATATATTAGGCATGAGTCACGATATGTTTAAACATATCATGGCATTAAACACGTATACTGAGCCGTTTTTATCATTAAAAGCCAATGATCAACGCACTATCATTGAACAGCTATTAGGCATAACCATGCTTAGTGAACGCGCCGATCGCATTAAAGAACTGTCACGTATAACTAAAGAAGATATCACTAGAGAAGAATTTAGAATTCGTGCTGTACAAGATGCCAACAAACGTATACAGGAGCAAATTGATTCCTTAAAACGTAGACAAACTTTGTGGGTAACTAAAAATTTAGATGAAATTAAGTCGCTTGAAACAGCACTTACGGCTTTACAGGAAATTGACATTGAAGCTGAAATTTCAGCACACAAAGCATTTGTAACGTGGGAATTACTGAGAAAAAATCTCAACGATCATTCAACAGCAATTAGTAGAGCAAAATTAGACCTTGCCCGAGAAGAAAAAACAGTTAAGAAACTTACTTCTGAAATTACAAGTCTTGAACAACACACTTGTCATACTTGTGGACAAGCGTTCCATGACAGTAAACACGAATCAGTATTGGCAGAAAAGAAAACAGAACTGTCATCGGCCGTTGAAGCCAGCAAACAGCATTATGCCCTTGTAACTGAGTTACAAACATCTATCGATAGTCTAGGAAAATTAGGTAAAAAGCCCGTAACTTTTTATGAACGAGAAGAAGATGCTATACAGCATAGAGCTAACGTTGCTAATTTACAAAAAGATATTGAAGCTAAAAAGAGTGAAATTGATCCTTACGCAGAACAAATTACAGAAATGCTAACACAAGCAGTAGAAGAAGTATCATATGACTCATTAAATGAACTTACTAGACTACAGGAACATCAAGACTTTTTACTTAAATTATTAACTAGCAAAGATAGCTTTATACGTAAAAAAATTATTGAACAAAATTTATCTTATCTCAATACCAGACTAACACATTATTTAGATCGTATAGGATTACCACACACAGTAGTCTTTCAAAATGATTTAACAGTTAGTATCGAAGAGCTGGGCAGAGAACTTGACTTTGATAATCTGTCCAGAGGTGAAAGGAACCGATTGATACTAAGTATGTCATGGGCATTCAGAGATGTCTTTGAAAGTTTATATCAACCTATTAACGTACTATTCATAGACGAAATGATTGATAACGGATTAGATACACAGGGTGTAGAGTCAGCATTGGCATTGTTAAAACAAATGAGTAGAGAAAGACATAAAAGTATATGGTTAGTAAGTCATAGAGATGAGCTAGCCGGACGAGTAGAAAACATATTGAAAGTTGTAAAGGAAAATGGTTATACAAGTTACAACACAGATACCGAAACAGCATAAGAGGAAAACGAAAGGAAAAATTAATAAGTGTTGGTAATCAACTAAATAGTAGTGTTAGCCGCGATATTGAAGTATCCGCTAACTCTAACAGTTTATAGGACTATCAGCAATGAATATTTATTATGTGTATGCTTATTTAAGGGTAGACGGTTCGCCGTATTACATAGGCAAAGGGCACGATTCAAGACATAAATCCAAAGACCATAAAGTAAAGGTGCCGCCTACTGATAGAATAGTAATATTAGAGTCAGGACTTACTGAGCTCGGGGCATTTGCTATCGAAAGACGAATGATTCGTTGGTACGGTCGAAAAGATTTAGGAACAGGAATACTAAGAAATAAAACTGATGGCGGAGAGGGTGTATCGTCTAATACGATGTTAGGCAATAAAAATGCTAGAGGAAATAAAGGAAAACCTAAATCGGCAGAACACAAATCAAATATGTCGTTGGCAGCAAAAGGAAAACCTAAATCAGAGTCACAGAAGTTAAAGCAATCAGCAACAATGTCCGGGCGTAAACAATCACAAGAAGTCATTATCAAACGCACACAAGCAACTATCGGAAATCGTTGGTGGAGCAAAGATGGTATTTCCCAGAAAAGCAGAGAGTGCCCTGGTGAAGGATGGGTGTTAGGCAGAGTCGCAATTGGTAAGAAGTTAGCAGTATAGTGTGGACTTATAAAGGCACAGAAGTAGTAGCACTCCCTGAAGATTGTATTGGGTTTGTTTACATTATTGTAAATGTTCTAACCGGCCGGAAATATATTGGAAAAAAATTAGCAAAATTTAGTAAAACAACATATAGAATAGTTAAACAAAAGAACGGCATCAAAAAGAAAAAACGTATCAAAAGCAAAATAGAAAGTGATTGGCAACAATATACTGGCAGCAACATAGAACTTAACAAAGACATTGAAGAGTTAGGCATCGAAAATTTTACCAGAGAAATACTGTACTATTGTCGTTCAAAAGCTGAATGTAGTTACGTAGAAGCTAGAGAACAATTTAGTAGACGTGTACTAGAAAGTGACGACTACTATAACGGACATATACAAGTACGTGTTCATGGTAGTCATATTAAAAATAAAATACTGGCAACAAAGTAAGGCATCTAACCGACTGTGTTTGATCGAGGTAGCTCGATCCCCGTTGAGGACTGGTGTGATACCCAGTTCAGATAGAATGGACCAAGGTTCACTCGGGTGTCAAAGGCAAATGCTAACTTAAGGCAACAAATGGTTTGGGCTCTGCGGAAAAAGATGCAACCCATGCTTATAGGACTTAGATTTACGATTGGGTCACTAGGGTTCCGTTGATATGTGAAGCTTGAGTAGGGGGTACCGGTCAACCGCCTCCGTGTGTAGTGTATACACAATCTCATTATAGTAAATGACTGTGCAACTCAGATGAAGTCATTGAATTCACCGTGCTTACGGTGAATTATGAGCTGTTAATCTAGATGAAGTATCACAAGCAAAGACTTAGAAAAATAAGATCGAGTGCAAACGAGATCTTAGATTAGCGTAGCTAATCTCTTTAATATCAAACAGATTTTAAAAGCCTTTTAGCAGCAAACTTTGCTTTTCTTCCTTCTGAAATAGCTTTTCGATGTGCTTCGGATTTAGGCTTACGCATTTTCTGTTTTGTTTCTTCTGATTTAGCTATTCCTTTATATTTTCCTAATAATGATTTTGACAAGTTTTCTTTATGAATATCAGTTTTGGGCCCTAACGAAATACCCTTCTTTGCGTTAGACATCTTAATGGAATACTGTAATTTTTCTTCTTCTGTTTTTTGCTTACGATTAATCTGGGCTAAACTCATTTTTGCTTTTTGTTCATCAGTGCGCTTTTTACCTGTATTTTTTGATATTCTTTTTTGAATAGCTTCGGGTGTAGCTATTCTTCCCGAAACACCTTCGCCGCCTTCTGTTCGATTTTGCAAGATACCTGTACCTAAATCTTTACGACCGTATTTTGATATTAATAATTTTTCTAAATTGAACGCTTCAATTTCTTCTAAATTATCTTTGATGATTTTAATTCTTTCGTTTTGAGGAGGTTTTGGAGGAACACGACCATTTAGATAAGCACGACGACCTTTACCTTTTCCAATATAATATGGAGTTCCGTCTTCGCGGAGATAAGCATACACATAAAAATTATTCATAAAAATATTTATGTGGTTTACCGTTTTTCTAAAAAAATGGCAAGCCACTTTTTTTTGTCGTCTCTAAATTAGCGTTAACTATTTCATTAATAATGGTACGTTCTGAAAAACTAAGTTGCATAGCATCGACATAACTGAGTCCACCACGCATATACCAAGATAGAGTTAACGCCTCCTTTCTTATTCCGTTTGCTTCTTTTTCCATTTTATCGACCCATTCGCCGATTTGTTCAGCGGTTAAAGTTAGGAGGCGTCGCCGAAAAAATCAGACATATTAAGTGATACAGACTGTTCAAATTCTTGATTACATTGACTACATGTCATTTTTAACGGCTGTATTTCTCCTTTGGCTTTGGATTCAAGGATATAGTCACGTATTTGATTAAAAACTTTTCTATCACAGTTAGTTAAAAACTCTAAAATGTGTTCAATTTCAGTTACTTGAGCTGTTGGAGTTTTAATAAGAGCAATACTTTGTGATAATGCCTTAACGGTTAGTTCAGTCATGCGTTTTAATACTTCATTGTATTGAGCATTTCTTTCTCGTTCCGCATCCATAGATGCTGGCATCTGTGCTAAAATGCGTTGTTCTTCGTATTGAGCTTTATTATTATCAGTTAAATTTTTATAATTCATGGGTTTAAAGAAAATTTCAATATCGCCTTTGACTATGGGTTTAGAATAGTCAGCTGAAGTTAAATTGTCCAATACTATACGTAAATCTAAACTGCGTTCTTCAACATTGTTACAGTGTGTACAGGTACTTTCAAAATCCATATTGTGGCCGTAAGAAGCTATACGAATAGCTATCAAAATACTGTCAAGATCAACAGAAGGTAGTGCCCACGCATTTTTAATAGCAGGAATACAGCTTTCTATCACAGATGCTACTGCTTCGCCGTTGAACAAAGCATCTGGTGTTCGGTAAGTAATTTCATCAATAGCCGTCATTGGATAAACTGGGAATTCTCCATTTTCTGGAATTTCTATAGCACCTGGCGGATAATATCTACCTTGACTAGGCAAGCGTATAAAAATCGCAGGCTGGCGAAAATACTGTTTAAGCGGGTTGTTTGTGTTCATATGGTTTTCCTCGGATAAGTATAATTATGCCAGATATGATGACTCCGGAAGAAATTCAAGCCGAAATAGCCGCAGTAAACGCGGCTCATAAGAGACTTGGGTATATGACCCAAGGCATGGTTGATGCGCTTAAAGACGCTGAAATGGGTGTAAGAGGTTATACTGAAGCACAACGTCTTAAAGAAGAAAAACTCAAAGCTGATTTAACAAAATTAGGCACTAGTTTAGGTGGATTTGTCACTGGATTGGCCGAAGGAAAAACCGGACAATCTGCTTATAATTCTGCTATACAAGGTACCAGTGATGCCATTGGTAGCATGGCAGAATCCCTGGGGCCGCTTGGTATAGCATTTTCAGCTATACTTAAAGTTTTAACTTTTGGAATAACCCAAGCTACTAAAATGGCCGATGGGCTTTATAAAGCCAATCAAGATCTCAGCAAGGTAGGTACAATAGGTGCTGGTGGAATGACTGAAGTGTTTACTCGTATGCAGAAATTTGGATATGGTATAGATCAAATTGGCGAAATGACTGATTTGATGACAAAAAATTCTCAATCATTGGCATTATTTGGTGGGTCAGCTGAAATAGGAGCTAGAAGATTTGCCGATGCCGCTGGCATGATACAGCACAGTGATTTACAACGACAATTTATGAATATGGGTATGTCAGTAGATGACATTAACTCAGGAATCGCTGGTTATATAAGTTTACAAACTAATTTAGGAACATCACAAAAATTAACTTCGTCTGAACTACAATCGGAATCAGCTGATTATTTAATGAATATGAGTAGGTTAAGCAAGCTCACTGGAGAAAATGCTGACGAATTACAAAAACAACGAGACAAGTTAAACAATATTGATAGTTTTTTAGCTTCAATATCTAAAGAAGCAGAAAAAGGTCCAGAAGGAAGAAAGCGTGCTCAAGAAGCTTACAACGTAATACAAACTATTATGTCTAAAAGCGAAACTGTGGGCCTTGGCATTGCTCAAATGTATTCGGGTACTTTGTCTGGCGGAGAAGAAGTTAATAAAGCTCTTTTTGCGTTAGGGGGAACTTTACCAGGATTAATAGATCAATGGAAAACTGGAAAAATTACTGGGGATCAATTTTTACAAGGAGTTGAAGCAGCCGGCAAAGCAAATTTTGAAACTGCTAGAAGTATGAAGGAAGTGCCCGATGCTACAAAAGGCATGTTACCCTCTATGGTAGAATTATTGAGATTAAATGGAACAGACTTTACACAATCAATAAAAAATGCCAAAGAATCAACTGATGCCCAAGCCGCAGGAAGTGATAAACTCACTGACGAAAATACAAAAATGATTCAAGCTCAAATGGCGTCTCGAGACGCTTTTCAAAATTTAACTTTCAAAGCTATTCCGTCAGTTACACAGGGGTTTAACTATCTTAATGATTTACTTAGTAAAGTTCTAAGTTGGTTTGGAGTAGAAAATAGTTATTCTCCCGGCGGTAGTGCCAGTAGTATAAAAGAGGGCAATACTTACAAAGCAGAAATTAAAAATACAGCCGGGGAAGTTGTAGAAACTAGAACCGGTGGAGATAGAAACTGGAGAAATAATAATCCTGGAAATATTAGCTACGGAAAATTTGCTAAAGAGCATGGAGCAATTGGCACTGACGGTAGATTTGCTATATTTCCCACTATGGAAGCAGGAGAAAAAGCACAAGATGCATTATTAAAAAGCGATAAGTCAATTGGCGGGGTGTCTCAAAATTATAAAAGTATGACAATGAAAGACGCTATCGCAACTTGGGCTCCGCCAAACGAAAATGATACAGCAAATTATCAAAAAATGATAGCTAATGCTGGTATAGATATAAACAAAAGATACGTTGATTTATCTCCAGATCAGCAAGCTAAATTTAGACAAGCAATGAATCAGATGGAAGGTGGTCATGCTGGTACTATAACAAAAGGTACTGGAAAAGCCGACACCACAGCTCCTAAAGAAAACACCGCTTCAAACAGCGCACCGGCGGCGCCAACTAACAATTATCAAGCAGTTACTCCGTCTACGGAAAACGCATCCAATACTTTACCAGAAAAACCCAATAAAGACAACACACCGACAGCAAATTCTAAAATGAGAAAAAATGAAATGGAAGATGTTATAGCTTATCAACAACAAATAAATGAAATTTTAAGACAACAAAGCAGATATAATAAAACTATAGCAGATAACACTAATCCAAATTAAAGTATAAATCTATTAACACAGGAATTATAGCTAAATACTGTCTATGGCTACTAACGACGGACGCGAATACTATGTTTACCAATATTTAACTGAGGACAATATTCCCTACTATATTGGTAAAGGAAAAGACAATCGTATTAATTGCGGACATAAAGTAGAATTACCGCCAACAGAGCGCAGAGTTATTGTTAAAGATAATTTAACAAACGAGGAAGCTAAAGAATTTGAAAAAGAATTGATTACCAAATACGGACGCAAAATAGATGGCGGTATTTTGGATAATATTAAAATTAATCAATGGGCGTGTTTTGCTGGCTGGAAACATAGCGAGGAAGCAAAACGAGCAATAAGTGAAAAAAATAAAGGCAAAAAGCGAACGGCAGAACACAAAGCTAACTACAGTAAGCCTAAAACAGCAGAACACGCTGAAAAAATTAGACAAGCAAATTTAGGTAGACCGTATGATGCTGAAAGATCAGCAAAAATATCAGCTACGCTTAAGGGCAGAAAACTTAGTCCAGAGACTATTGCTAAAAGAGAAGCTACTAAAAGATTAAAGAGAATGACAAAGGCAGAATACAATGGCAATGAATGACGGAAAAAATGGTCGTAATGGTGGGTGGCGTAAGTATTTTAAGGTCGCTGACGTCAATCAATTGGGACAACTAAGTCCTATTTCTGGTAAAAACAATTTTGGATTACCAGGTTATACTAGAAATGGTTCTGATTTTGAATCTAAAAACCGTAACGAATTTGCTTTTAGAAACTACGCATCGCGACTGCCAGAAGTATATTCCGGACACCCTAACAGATTAGAACGTTACAATCAGTATGAAAATATGGATTGTGACTCGGAAGTAAATGCCTGTTTAGATATCATTGCTGAATTCAGCACACAACAAAACAGTGATAATGACACTCCGTTTGATATAAATTTTACCGATAAACCTACTGATCACGAAATAGAAATAATTAAAAAGCAACTACAACAGTGGACTAAACTTAATAAATTAGATCAAAGAGTATTTAAATTATTTCGTAATACCATCAAATACGGTGATCAAGTGTTTGTTAGAGATCCAGAAACTTTTGAAATGTACTGGGTTGATATGATTAAAGTAGCACGTATTATTGTTAATGAAAGTGAAGGTAAACGTCCTGAGCAGTATATCATACGAGACATTAATCCTAACTTTCAAAACATGAGTATGGCAGCAAAAACTACTTCAGATTACTACGTTAGTCGTAGTACTGGTTCAGTTACAACTGGCAACAACTATAATGCTCCAAACGGCGGAGCAGGTGGTGGAGCAGGTGGTGGTGTGGGTAATAGTCGCTTTACACAAGCTATGAATGAAAGCTGTATCGATGCTAAACACGTTGTACATTTAAGTTTGAATGAAGGATTAGATTACTTTTGGCCATTTGGACAAAGTATCTTGGAAAACATTTACAAAGTTTATAAGCAAAAAGAATTACTAGAAGATAGCATATTGATTTATCGTGTTCAACGTGCCCCGGAACGTAGACTATTCAAAATTGATGTAGGTAATATGCCAAGTCATTTGGCTATGCAGTTTGTGGAACGTGTTAAAAATGAAATGCATCAACGTAGAATCCCTACTATAACAGGTGGCGGCGCTAACATGATGGATGCTAGTTACAATCCTTTAAGTGTAAACGAAGATTACTTTTTCCCACAAACACAAGATGGTAGAGGCAGTAGTGTAGAAGTATTACCTGGCGGTCAAAATCTAGGTGAAATTGACGATTTAAAATACTTTAATAATAAAATGGCACGCGGATTACGTGTGCCTAGTAGTTATTTGCCAACAGGTCCTGATGATTCCGGAGCTACTACACACGATGGTCGTGTAGGTACAGCACTGATACAGGAATTTCGTTTTAACAAATACTGCGAAAGACTACAAAAATTAATAATGCAGAAGTTGGATTTGGAATTTAAGATGTATATGCGTTGGAGAGGATTTGAAATTGACAACAGTTTATTCACAATTTCATTAACAGAACCACAAAACTTTGCTAGTTATCGTCAAAGTGAACTTGACACAGCACGTGTCAGCACGTTTGCCACTATAGAACCACTGCCATATCTCAGTAAGCGATTTGCTCTCAAGCGATTCTTGGGATTGACTGATGAAGAAATATTAGAAAATGAGCAATTATGGAAAGAAGAACGCGACAATCCTGAACTACAACCTCAACAAGGACAGGGCTTACGCAGTGTTGGAGTAACTCCTGGTGCTATGGCCAGCGATATTGGTATGGGCGATGAACTAGCCAATACTGAATTAGGCGGAGCAGATGTAGACACAGGTGCTGGTCCAATGCCAGCCGCAGTACCAACCCCAGGTGCGCCATCAGCGGGCAGTCCGGCTGGTTTATAACTACTCAATAGTTTCAAATAACTCTTGATTTATGTCAAAATATCTGTTATTATAACTTAACTTGGAGATATTATGGCAACTAAAGTACAAATTGTAGGCGACGAAACAGCAGAAGTAACTGAGGCTTCTAATGAAGTTCAATTAAACGAATGGCACTATTTTACATCAGGTGTCTATACCGTTAAAAAGCCTGAATTTTTAAAAGATGTAAATAAAATTTCCAGAGAATATGTAAATCGCAGTAAAAAAGTACAGAAATTAAATGAAATATACCCAGTGTACATGACTGAAAATATGTTTCTTGATTCTAGACTCGGTGAATTTACAAATTTTATCAAAGCCATGTCAGCAAATATTTTAACTAGACAAGGCTATAACATGCAGATATTTGATATTGTGTTTTATGAATTATGGACACAGGAACACTACAAATTTTCTGGCCAAGAACAACACATACACCCTGGCGCACAGATAACAGGATTTTATTTTTTAGATATTCCCAAAGACACTCCGAGAGTAGTGTTTCACGATCCGAGGTCGGCTAAAGTATACTCAAATTTACCTGAATTAGACCCCAGTATGGCAACTTATGGCAGTACTATGATTAACTTTGTACCAGAACCTGGTACATTTATGTTTACTAATTCTTGGTTACCTCATTCTTTCCTTAAAAATCCTTCGGAAAAACCCTTTAGATTTATACATTTTAACATGGGTGTGGCAGTAAAATCTAACATACAAGCACAGCCCGGAGCAGTATGAACAAGTATCTAATTCGTTTTAATAAAAGTCGCGGTCAACCTGGTCGTGGTTCTTTACAGCACGTATGGCGCGTGTTTGAAAACGATGACGAATATATAGTAAAAAATGTTGTAATTAATGTTAATAGTCGTTCAGAAACTACAGGCGACGGCCATGGCAATGATGACTGGAATATAACTTGCCATGGCTATATGACAGTAGACGAAAAAACCAGCACAGCAACTATAAACAAAACAAAACTCATCAAGTAAAACTAAATACTTTACTATGATATTACTCGAACTCTACGAACGCGAGCCTGAAGCTTATCAAGATTTAAGTCAAGATAACACACAGCCAACACGAGATCAACTGCGTAAGACACGTTTGACTCTACGTCAAATCAGCAAATTACGCAAAATGAATGATATTAGACAAGTAGAATTTCGTGACAAATTAAAAGATCTACGTACACAATATGCGCCGCCTCCGGCCGCACCCCTGTAATAAAAATTACATAAAAACACCAAAAAACCCCGCATAATAAGCATATATTACTGAATAGTAGTAAATATCTTTACGAGCCATTACCTAAGGAGATATTATGACATCGAAATTTGAACAGTTAATCGAATATGTGATTAATGATGAAGAAGCGAAAGCTAAAGAACTTTTCCACGATATAGTAGTTGAAAAGTCACGTGAAATTTATGAAAACCTCATGAATGAAGAGCATGCATGTTCTGACTGCGGTAAAGTTGAATGTGTTTGCGAAGATGAAGAAGAGGAAAGCATCAATGAAAGCGACATGGAAGAAGAAGTAGAAGAAGGTACTAGTGGCGACGCAGCAGAGGATCTAATGCGCGAAGTTGAAACTGACGAAGAAGGCATGTACGAAGAAGATGACGCAGATGCTGATTTTGATGACGAAGCCGAAGAAGATGGAAAAGACTTAACCAAAGACATGGAACATGACCATGATGAAGGCGATATCGAAGATCGTGTTATTGATCTCGAAGACAAACTTGACGAATTAATGGCAGAATTTGAATCCATGTTGGGCGACGGTGGCACAACAATGGAGCCAAAAGACGATGAAGTAGGCGGCGATGCTTATGCTATGGACGACACAAGTGAGTTTGAAGATGAGCCAATGCCAATGAGTGAAAACATTACATTGGATAAAGTTCCTGCTCCAACACATGGCGACAATGGAGCTAATCCAAAAAGCCCAACTGCGTTTAATTCAGGCGCAGCCGGAATGGCAGCAAAACCAGTAAGAAACGTAGCATCTGAAGCTAATCCAGATGGTACAAGTGCTTACAAAAAGCCAAGTAATGAGTATAGTAAAGGTGAAGGCGATTTGCCAAACGCTGGTAAGTTTAAAAATACCCCAGCTAAAGGTGGATATGGCAGTAAGTTAGAAGCTGCTCCTAAGCCAGTAACAGCACAAGCGGCTGGTACAAACACAAAAACTCCATTTCCAAAGGCTTAATAGATAGATATGGCTCGCAACACTTATCTTAAAGAACATCTCAGCTTCACTCAAGCTAACATTCAACTGTTAACTGAGGAAGCTGCCGATGGATCTGGCAAAACTCTTTACATGAAGGGTATTTGTATTGAAGGTGGCTTACGTAACGCAAATGATCGTTTATATCCAGTAACAGAAATTGCCAAAGCCGTAGAAACTATCAATGAACAAATTAAGTCAGGACACAGTGTGCTAGGCGAAGTTGATCATCCAGATGATTTAAAAATTAACTTGGATCGTGTTAGTCACATGATTGAAAGTATGTGGATGGAAGGTCATTGTGGTTATGGAAAATTAAAAGTATTACCAACACCAATGGGAACACTAGTTAAAACTATGTTAGATTCCGGTGTTAAATTAGGAGTTAGTAGTCGTGGATCAGGAAATGTCAACGACCATAACGGACATGTCAGTGACTTTGAAATCGTCACTGTGGATGTAGTTGCTCAGCCCAGTGCTCCAAATGCGTATCCAACAGCAATTTACGAAGGTTTGTTAAATCACACCGGCGGACAAAAACTTTTGGAAATGTTTAAGGACCCAGCAAAGAGCAATAAAGCACAGAGATTGGTAACAAACGAAGTAATTCGTTTAATACGTGGTCTCAAAATTGAAGGGAAATAAAATGCTAGACAGTTTAAAACCGTTACTAGATAGCGAGCTTGTTACCGAAGAAGCGAGAGCTGAAATCAACGAAGCTTGGGAATCAAAAATCCTCGAAGCCAAAGAACAAGCACGTGCAGAACTCCGCGAAGAGTTTGCACAACGCTATGAGCATGACAAACAAGTGATGGTGGAAGCATTGGATCGCATGGTAACAGAAAGTCTCACGCAAGAAGTCGAGCAGTTAAAAGCTGAAAAACAGCAGTTAGCCGAAGACCGCGTTAAATTTCAACATCAAATCAAAGAAAGTGCCAATAAGTTTAACAGCTTTATGGTAACTAAGTTAGCTGAAGAAATTGGCGAATTGCGTCGTGACCGTAAAGCACACAACGAAGGTATCCAGAAATTGGAAGGCTTTATCGTTCATGCTTTAGCACGTGAAATCAAAGAATTTGCCGCAGACAAACAGGACGTAGTTGAAACTAAAGTTAGACTAGTTACTGATGCCCGTCGTCAATTGGAATCATTAAAAGCTAAATTCGTAAAAGAATCCGCTGACAAAATGACTCACGTGGTAGCCAAGCATCTCAAGGCTGAACTCAGTAGTTTAAAAGAAGACATACAAATTGCTCGCGAGAACAATTTTGGTCGCAGAATTTTTGAAGCGTACTCTGCGGAATTTGGTGCTACTCATTTAAATGAGAAAGCAGAAGTTCGCAAGTTACATGATGTAATAGCTCAAAAAGATCGTAAACTAGCTGAAGCCATCCGTTTCGCCAAGAAAGCAACCGTTCTTGTCGAATCAAAAGAGCGTGAAATACGTATTATACAGGAATCCAACGAGCGTACCCGCACAATGGATGAATTATTGGCTCCTTTAAACGAGGAAAAAGCCAGTGTAATGCGTAATTTACTTGAAAGCGTCCAAACCCCAAGGTTAAAGACGGCTTTTGAAAAGTATCTTCCAGCGGTATTGGAAAATCGTTCAGTAAAAACTAGACCAGTAATTACTGAAACATTGTCCGAAGCAACTGGCGATAAATCGGTCCGTAGCCAAGAATCAGACGACACTGACAACAGTAACGTTATTGATTTAAAGCGTTTGGCCGGGCTGTAAAAAAAAGAAAATAAGGAGACTTAAATGTCACAAGAATTATTAGAAAACCGTTGGGGTGAAACTAAAGAAGCGTTGCTTGAAGGCTTAAATGGCTCAAAGCGCACTTCCATGTCAGTGATCCTCGAAAATACACGTAAGTATTTGAAAGAGAACGCAACAGCTGGTTCAACAAGTTCAGGCAACATCGCAACTTTGAACCGTGTTATTCTCCCAGTGATACGTCGTGTGATGCCAACTGTTATTGCTAACGAGTTGGTGGGTGTACAACCAATGACTGGACCTGTATCACAGATCCATACATTACGTGTACGTTATGCACAGAGTTTAACTGACAATTCATTGGCAGCAACTAGTGTAACAGCAGGGCAAGAGGCACTTAGCCCATTTACTATTGCTACAGCTTATTCTACAGTTCCACAAGGTACTACTACTGCTACTGCTTATACCGGTAACAATACAGCTACTATGGAAGGTACTGGCGGTAAGCAGATTTCAATCCAAATCTTGAAACAGGCTGTTGAAGCTAAGACACGTAAGTTACAAGCACGTTGGACATTTGAAAGTGCTCAAGACGCACAGGCTATGCATGGTATTGATGTTGAAGCAGAAATTATGGCTGCTCTAGCACAAGAAATCACAGCTGAAATCGATCAAGAAATACTTTTGTCATTGAGTTCATTGGCTGCTACAGAGTACACATACAACCAAGCTACAGTTTCAGGTACAGCTACATTCGTTGGTGACGAACATGCCGCATTGGCAGTTTTAATCAATCGTGTTGCTAACTTGATCGCTCAGCGTACACGTCGCGGCGCTGGTAACTGGGCAGTTGTTTCAAGTGCTGCACTAACAGTACTACAGTCAGCTACAACTTCAGCTTTTGCTCGCACAACAGAAGGCACATTTGAAGCACCTACAAATACTAAATTTGTTGGTACATTAAATGGCAGTATGCGTGTGTTTGTAAACAGCTACGCTCAAGATACACAACCTGTATTAGTTGGATATAAAGGTTCTAGTGAAGCAGATGCTGCGGCTTTCTATTGCCCATACATTCCCTTAATGAGTTCTGGTGTTGTATTGGATCCAAGTACTTTCGAACCAGTCGTATCATTTATGACCAGATATGGCTTCGTCGAATTAACGAATACTGCCTCGAGTTTCGGGAACGCCGCTGACTACGTAGGAGAGATAGCGGTGCAAAATCTCAGCTTTTCGTAAGAAGCAAAGTACTACAAAGTATCATTTCTCAGGGATGGGAAGACAAAAAGCACCGAAAGGTGCTTTTTTGTTGACTTTTATTTTGATATATGTTATTCTTAGTAATGCGTCGGATTACATAAATAAACATATGAAACACTTTATATACAAAACAGTTCACACAAATGGCAAATACTATATTGGTCGTCATAGTACAGATAACATAGATGATGGATACATAGGATCTGGGCGATGGCCTAGGTCAATTAAAGATAAATCTACACTCACAAGAGAAATACTTGAATACGCTAGCTCATTAAGCGAGGTACAAGAACTTGAAAGAAAATATCTAGCAGAACACTACGGCAAACCAAATTGTATGAATCTAACACCTGATCCCGTAGGATTTGACACTGATAATAATCCAATGAAAAATCCTAATATAGTAGATAAGTTCAAAGGAGAAAATCATTGGACAACTCGTATTCCTGAATCAGTAGAAGCAATAAGACAAAAGCAAAACAAAATTGTTAAAGAAGGTAATCATATTTTTCAAGGTGCTCGCAATCCAAATAAAGATGGACGTAATGCTAAAACAGCAATGGCTAATGGCAATCACGTGAATTTAACTAACAATCCTAGCAAGTGGCGTAGCGAAGCGGGAATACATCACTGGCAAAATGGTAAAGCACCCAATGCCGATGGCAAATTAAATAAAAAATTAGTAGAGGAAGGACGCCATAATTTTCTTGGTCCAGAACATAATGCCAAGAGAATTGAAGCAGGTACACATAACTTCCTGGGCGGTGACAGTAATCAGCGTAGACTAGCCGAAGGTCGTCACCCAAGTCAAATCAAAAAGACCTGTGAGCATTGTGGTAAAATTGCCAGTGTATCTATGTATACTCGCTGGCACGGAGCCAACTGCGAAAAATCCTAGCTTATAACACAGTTGTAAATAAAAGCCAATTCCCAGCTGTAAACTTAAATAAATATACAAAACGGGAGAGATTATGACGGTATCAATTGGAGCAGGAGTACGAATAGGCGGATGTGGATCACCAGGTAGCATTGGTATAGGTCTTTACCCACCCCCTTATTCCGTTAACGCACTGGTAGTTGCAGGAGGTGGATCTGGTGGGACCTGTACCGGTGGAGGTGGAGGTGGAGGTGGAGTAGTCAATGCCACTACGGTGTTAACTGGCGGAGCTACTTACACTATAACAGTAGGCGGAACCGCACATACTTTCGGGGCCAATGGGGGACCAAGTACATTTGTTGGTTGTGGGGTTAATTTAACTGGTCTAGGCGGTGGCGGTGGCGGTGGTCAGACTGGCACTCATCCAGGATCGCCAGGTGGAAGTGGGGGCGGTGCCGGATATCCAGGTGTGTCCTATACTCCCGGATCGGCTACACAACCCAGCCAGCCACAAACAGTTTCTGGACCAGGCTCTTCTTATACTAATCGTGGATATAGAAGTGCTTGTGTTACTGGTGGTTCAATAGGTGGAGGAGGTGGAGCAGGTGGTACGTCGGTCAGCAATCCTTGCGGTTATGGTGGTGGAGCTGGGTATACATGGCCTTGTACTGGTCTAGGATACGGCGGTGGAGGTGGATCTGGATCACCTAATCCTGGTGGCTGTTCGGGCGGTGGAGGTGGCGCCACTCCCGGAACTAATGGTCGAGGTGGTGGAGGTGGTAGTGCTAGTGGAGGTCCTAGTGGTTACGGGGGAGGTGGTACTGTTATTCTAGCAGTTCCAACTCCCTACTATCCAGGATCTGCTCCTGGGGCAACAGTAACAGCTCCACCGGCAGCTCCGGGTAAAACAATATTGACTTATACTACACCAAATTCAGCTACGCCTGCTACATTTACCTACACAGCGTAATGCCAATAAATATTACATAATAAGGTGCAACAACAATGTCAATTTACATAAGTTCCGGATGGGCAGTAGGCGGAGGATTTACTTACTCTAATGCTACGTATTCTGTGGCTTTTCTAGTAGTCGGAGGTGGCGGCGGCGGTGGTGGCGCTATGCGTTGTATAGGTGCTAAAGCCGGAGGATCAGGTGTAGTTATTATAGCTGTACCAGCCGCGTTTTATCCAGGCTCAGCTCCGGGTGCTACAGTAACTAATGCGCCACCCAGTTATCCTGGCGTAAAATTGCTTACGTACCCGGCTACTCCGGGTACTTATACTTACATAGCGTAATTATTTAAATCTAGGACCTAAAACCCAAGCAACTAAGCTATAGCGTTTGCCTTTGGTTACAGGAGTGACTTCGTGAAGTGTATATCCTGGGAAGAAAATAGCAGTACCTTGATCTCTGTGAGGACGTTCGGGGTTTTCTCTAGTGTGTAATAGTAAATCTCCGCCTTCGTAGTCATCGCTGGCACTTAATTGAATACTGACACTGAGTTTTCTAGTACTGTTACCCTTGTACATCATGTCAATATGTTTACCGTAAAAGCCTTTGTCTTTTTCTTCATAACTGGTAAACTGTAAACTTTGTATTTCTGTTAGGTCGTAGTTAAAAAACTGATCATTGATATTTTTAATACCATCACGAATACGTTGAAATATCCAGTGTGTGTCGGCAGTATCGCTACGAATCCAAGCTATAGGACTACGACGTATTTCTGCTACTTTTTTAATGTCGTCTTCTGATTGATTTAAGTCACCTACAGTGCCGTAAGTTAATGGAGAAGCCAAGGTACCACTAGTTCCAATCTCAATAATCTTTTTACACTCTTCGGGTGAAAATAAACCTGTGGCATAAGCCCAATTTTCGTTAGTAACAGCATCTAACCACCAGTTAAAACTGCTGGCATATTCAGCCATCATTTTGGGTTTAGCTACGTATTTTTTATTGATAACAGGTTCATTTCCTATAACTTTGGCTGCTTTGGGCTTGCGCTCGCGAGCTCGAGTGGCAGGAGTTTTTTCTTCCGTTGTTGTTATTTTTGCTGTCTTTTTAATTTTTTCCGTCATTTTTTCATTCCTAATAAAGGTCTTTGGTCAAACTTATAATCTCGATATATACCGTTAGCATCAACATAGTGTAAAAATAACTGTATCTGCTGTTTGCCGGTATATGGTTCTCTCCAATGCTCTACTTCACAACCTTTGTAAACAGCTAGGTCTCCTGGTTGTAATGTTATTTTTTTGCCTGCCATAAAAATTGGCCAAGGTTTACCCTCAATATCTATACATAGTGTAGCACTATATTGACAACTAGGTCTGTCTTTGTGTTTGTCTAATGTTGAACCTTCCCAGTAAATTCTACCGTAAGTGTATGTTGGATATAATTCAAGCCCGGTTACTTCTTCCATCAAAGGTAACAGTGAAATAGCTAGTGAATCGCAGATTATTTCACTGTAAAACGCAAAACTAATAGGACTTTGGCTATCACCAAAAGCCGTTAAATCGTCTTCTGAAATATTATTTTGATAATATTTTACCTTTTTACTCAACAGTATGGTATTTTTTAATATATCTAAACTGTCTGGACTAATTACCTGTCGAACTACTTGATATGGTGTTTTCATTGGATTAAAAGTTTGTGTCATATTTATATACTGCTTACCTGAGTAAAAAAATTTAATACCTAAAAAACTATAAATATGTTCATGTCAATATTAGTTAATGGATTATGGAACATAGGCAGTGGCTGGATAATGGATCCTGCCATAGTCAGTACCCCGTCAACGCTTGGATTTTATGTTTGGGGAGGAAATACTAACGGACAGTTGGGATTAGGAGACTTAACTAATCGTAGTAGTCCGGTACAAATGGGAAATCTCAGTAATTGGACTCAGATATCTTCGGCTTCTTCAACAATGGCAGCAATACAATCTCCTGGAACCCTCTGGATGGCAGGAGGAAATTCTTTCAATACATTGGGATTAGGTGATACTACTCAACGATCTACTTTTGTACAGGTGGGATCTAACAGCAACTGGACCGTTATAGCCAATGGTAGTAGTCGTATGTTTGGTGTACAAAGCCCGGGTACACTTTGGGCATGGGGAAGTGCTTATCAAGGCGGATTAGGAAACAATACACAGTATGGTCAACCAAATCTTGCTAATTTTCCAAATGGTCCAGACCAAATATTAAGTTGGTCAACTTTATTTGGTGCCACTCGTGCTTCAATTGGATCTTTTCACGCATGTGCTGTACAATCAAATGGTACACTGTGGGGTTGGGGCACTAATAGTTATGGTCAGCTAGCTAACAGCAATCTAGGAACCATATTAGTCAATCCTACTCAGATAGGCACAGTCAGCAGCTGGTCACAAGTTGCCTGCGGATATATTTTAACTTATGCTATACAGAGTAATGGAACATTATGGGGTTGCGGCTATAACGGTACTTTGTATACTAATTTAGGAATTAATACCGCCACTGCGGTTAACGTTACTTCTTTTATTCAAATTGGTGCCGCCAGTAACTGGACTAGTATCACTAGTTCTAGAACACTAACTGCTGGGTTACAGTCGCCGGGAACACTATGGGTATGGGGTTGTAATAGCTTTGGATCGTTGGGATTAAACACTACACCAAATCATCCAGTTTATACTCCGATACAGATAGGAACTAACAGCAATTGGGTCAGTGTTGCTAGTTCCAGATATGGATTGGCTGCTGTAGCTGCCGATGGATCCCTGTGGGTTTGCGGAAGTAATTCATTTGGACAGCTGGGTATAAACACATTAACAACTGCTGTAGCATCTAGTCTTATACAAGTGCCAGGTTCCTTGTGGACTAATGTATACTATACACTTTCGTCTATAGCAGGCATACAAACTCCGGGTACACTATGGGCATGGGGTAGTAATGCTAATGGTCAGTTGGGATTAGGCGACATAACCAATCGCAGTAGTCCAGTACAAGTTGGAGCGGTAACCACTTGGACTACAGCAACAATAAATCAATCAATTCTGGCAATAAAATCAAATGGCACATTGTGGGGAGCAGGATCCTTTGGTTTACTTGGTCTTGGCCAATTTGGAGATGGAACTAGTAACAATCTCAGTACTTTTGTTCAAGTCAGTGCTAGCACTAATTGGACTAGTGTTTTAAACAATCCAAAAACTACTGGTGGTGCTTTGGTGGGAGTTCAATCTGATGGATCATTGCTTACAGCTGGGTCTGGTGCTCCTTATTATGTTCTTGGAATTCCACTTGCCAATGCCGTAAACACAGGATGGTCAACTCTTCCTAATCCGGTATCAACAGGCGCTTACAGCAATTGGAGTCAAATCTCAGTTGGTATTGCCCCTGGAAATTATCAATTAGCACTGCAGTCTGATGGAAGTCTTTGGGGATGGGGGTATAATGTCTACGGGACAATGGCAACTAGCAATTATGGATTTAATTTTACGCCACAGAAAATTGGATCTTCAACTTGGTTACAGATTTCTGCTGGCATTGTTCATGCCGCTGGAATACAAAGCAATCATACGTTGTGGTTATGGGGCACCAATACTGCTGGACAATTAGGAAACAATAGTATAACTAACAGCAATTTTGCTCAGCTGAGTCCATTGCAGTTGGGATCAGCTAGTAATTGGGCACAAGTATCCTGTGGATATATGTATACTTTGGCTTTGCAAAGTAATGGTACACTATGGGCCTGGGGTAATAACACCGCCGGATCATTGGGACTTAATACATCAACCTTCTTTTCAAGTCCTGTTCAAGTTCCAGGAACATGGAAGAGTATATATACAAATAGTTATTCTGTGGGAGCAACACAAACTAATGGCTCGTTATGGGTATGGGGCAGTAACGCATCTGGACAACTAGGATTAGGGGATACTACTAACCGTTCAAGTCCGGTACAATTGGGAACCTTTAGTAATTGGAGCAGTGTTCAAATAGCAACAGCTGCAGCCGGTTTACTTGTATAGCTAAACGCTGGTTTTATCTAGACTAAATATGTGACACTATAGGATTATCATACATGTCATACGCTATATCTCTTACTAATAAAGGTTTTTTAGCTATTGCTGATAAAGAAGTACAAAACACAACATTTTTAAAATTATGCTTATAGTAATTTGCGGAAATTGGAACATTAATGGAGTATGGAACGTTGGTATTGCTAGTTTGCCATCAGCATTCCTTTTGGTAGCTGGTGGTGGGGCTGGCGGTCAGGGAGGCGGAGGTGCCGGTGGTGTTCCTAATCCTGGTGCCTCTTCGGGTGGTGGAAGTTTTCGAACTCCAGGCACTAGTGGACGTGGTGGTGGTGGCGGTTACGGATATGGTAATGTAATTTACGGGGGAAGTGGTACTGTTATACTAGCAGTTCCAACTCCTTACTATCCGGGATCTGCTCCGGGTGCCGCAGTAACAGCTCCTCCGGCTGCTCCAGGTAAAACAGTGCTGACGTATACTACACCAAACCCAGCAATACCAGCTACGTTCACTTATATAGCTTGAACGTAGTTTTAAATTGTTAAACTATTGATAACTAAATATGTACTAACACTGGATAAAATCACATGTCATACGCAATTTACTTAACTAATGGTACTCTTTTTGCTACTGTACCCGACGGAACTATCAATCAGCAAAGCTCTGTAACACTAATTGGACAAAATTACACTGGCTATGGTGAATTACAGGATACTAATTTTATACAAATGTTGGAGAATTTTTCCAACTCAACCGCACCAAATAATCCTTTAACTGGACAGCTATGGTTTAATAGCAGTACAAAATCGCTTTCTGTATATACCGGAAACACATTTACATCTTTAAATGGTGTAGCTACTGGAAATACAACACCCACTATACAAAATGCCGGTGATTTGTGGTTTAATTCCGCTACTCAAACACTGGATGTATACAATGGCACTACTTGGTTACAGGTTGGACCTCCTGCTAACGTTACTCCTACTGTGTATACAGTAAGAGCACTGCCGCCAGCCAACTCAGTTGGAGCTGGTTCAAGAGCTTTTGTAGTTGATGCCGATACTACACAATTTGCTAACTTAGCAGTACCTGGTGGCGCTAACTCAGTACCAGTTTACAGTGACGGTTCTAGCTGGTACGTTGGATAAAGTTAAATCTTAAATAATTTTAAGTTATTTTCAATTTGAGCTAACGGCTGATCCCAGTTACCTATACTGGGCTGTCTAAAGATACGACAGCTGGGATACCAAGGACTGTCATTGCGTTCAAGTAACCAACGCCAATCCTGCCCAAATTGATTAAGTGGTAGCCAAAACGGTCTGCCTAATGCGCCAGATAAGTGACCAACTGCCGTGTCAACAGCTATTACCACATCTAAATTAACAATAAGTCCAGCAGTATCGTTCCAGTTTTGTATTGCTCCTGGGTAGGCTTTTACACCTTCTGCTATTAACTGACTTTCTTCTTCAGCAGAACAGTCTGTTTGTAAGTTGATCCATTCGTATTGGGGATTACGTTTAATTATGGCAAACATTTTTTCAAATGGCACAGCTTTGTGTTGGTTAATCCAACTGTCTCTGCGACCAGACCAACAAAATCCCACACGTAATTTATTTTTCTTGCCCAAAAGATCCAGCCACTTTAGTCGACTTTCCTTGCCAGGAGTTAGATACTGTAATTTATAAGGTAAGTTATCATAAGTTACTCCCAAAAATCCTGGAATACTCATAATTGGAGTCCAATAATCAAATTCTGGTAGTAAGTCATTGCCGCCTAATATTGTTACAGTAGACAAAAATGAATTTTGTAATAGGGGTTTTAAGTTATCATCTACACAAAGTACAACTTTTGCTCCCATGAATACTAATTGTTCGGCAAAACGACAAAATTGTATATTATCTCCGTGTCCTTGCTCACCAGTAACTAGTATAGTTTTATCTTTTAGATCTTGCCCTTCCCAACGTGGTTGCTGAAATTTAGGTAATTTTCCGTTCAAGTGTTCAAATTGCCAGCGTTTTTCATACTGCCGCCAACCTCGAGGCAAATCTCCCGCCAATAAGTAAGCCACAGCAAGATTAAACTGTGCTACAGAATCATTTTCGTTGATGTCTATAGCATTTTGTAAAAATCCATAAGCACGTTTGGGATAACCCATTTCTCTAATAACGTTTCCGTAGTTATTATAAGCAGCGCCCATGTTGGGATTTTGTAAAAATGCTTGAGCATAACAGGCTAGAGCTTTTTCTGGCTCGCTGATTGAACGATAATGGTTACCGTGTGCTATAAGTTCGTCTGGTGTCATAGAGAATATTTAATATAAATTAAGACACACCTAAAAAATATGTTATTTTATAAATACTTGTCAAGCAATGATGCTTTTATGCGGTTTTATCCCCGCGTAGCGAAATAGAACTCGCAGGACAAAACAAAGGAGATTTCAAAATCATGGGTCGTCCACTTAAAATTAAAAAAACAACAACCAAGGATATTGGTTTCAATAGCTTCAGTAGTTTAGATACACCAACAGCAGTTATTCCTGTGGGAATGACATCATCAGAATTTTTAGGCGTAGTAGGTGGTGGCAATGTTAATATTGCTACTAGTGATTATCCAGTAGTTGCTATAACAGCAAATGTTAATGGTCAACAAGGCAGTGCTCACATTATCACTCAAAAAGGTCAAATAAAATATTTGGTATCCGGAGAAAATTCAGTAAGTGCTGGTAGTTTTACTCCTGGATTTAGTTATCAAATTCTCAGTTTAGGAACTACAAACTGGACAGCAATTGGTGCTGGAGTTAATCCACAAGTTGGCCAAGTGTTTACAGCCACTGGCGCAGGTTCTGGCACAGGTACAGCTAGCGATGCTGGACAGTGCACATTAGTAGCTAGCGGTTCGCTTACTTCTGGTCAAATGAATATGGTATTTGACGTCAACGGAGGAGCTGTTTATGCTAGTAGATTAACAAACAAGTATATTTGGGACAACAATAATGTTTGTTATGCTGTTAACTTCTTTGTATCTGGAGAAACAACTCCTGTAACCTTAGCTAGTGTGGCTGTTGCTAATACTACTGGATGGTTTACTGCTAACACAACAAGCATTGTAACAGGACAGATAGTTAATGTCAGCGGAACTTTTACTGGTAATGCTACAATTACTGGTTACGCTAATCCAACAACTTATTATGTAATTGATACTAATGGTACAACAACGTTCCAATTAGCAACTACTTATAATGGAGCTAATATTACTACAGGCGCAGGTAATACTAGAGGATTAACATTTAGTTTAGCTTCTTCTACAACAGCTAAATCTGGAGCAGACATTGCTACATTTACTAATGGCACAGGTAATTTAACGTTGGCACAAGTTCAAAATTACACATCGTAATATATAACAAGCTAAATCCTAAGTAGATTAGCACTTTGAAGTACTTTAGTCCCCCAGTAAAATGGGGGATTTTTTATCAATCTAACAATTATAATCCAACATAAATAGTAAAAAGGATTCTTTCTGATGGCTTCGTTTAAAAATATAAACACCGACTATACCTTAAATGTGGGAACTCCTGCGGGAAATGGTGTATTTACAGTTAATGCTCAGGTGGTGTTTACTGGTAATGTAACATACAATGTACCGTCAGTTACTTCTAGTCCATTTTTAACAGTTGCGGCCAATAACACTGGCGGCTTAACTGATATGGGTATTGTAGCCCAACTAAATTCTAACAGTTACGCTGGTCTTAGATTCGATACTACAGCCAATACATGGCAAATTAGTTCAAGTGTTTATGCCAACGGAGCTCCTCAATCAGCTTACTTAAATCTTGTGGCAGGTGCCGCAGGTAATAATACACAAATACAGTTTAACAACAATGGTAATCTTGGTGGCAGTAATAATTTTACTTACAATAGCAGTTCTAACTTAGTTGCTTTAACTGGAAATATCAGCGCATCAGGTAATATAACAGCTAGAAACTTTATAGGTAATGTGGCTGGAAATATTACTGGATCAATTCCCGCAAGTGCTAACATAATATACGTGGCTAAAAATGGCTATGACGGCAATAACGGCACATTAAATGCTCCATTTTTAACTATCAAAGCGGCATTGGCTGCGGCTTATAGTGCTACAGGTAATGTAGGAGGCGTTTCAATACACGTTGCTCCTGGATTATATCAAGAAGCGTGTCCTTTAACTATAACTCCTAACATATCCTTGATGGGTGACAATATTCGCAGTATAGAAATTGAACCAACTGACCCCGCGCAAGATATATTTTACATGACAAGTGGAACTTATGTTTGGGGAATTACAGTAAAAAATTATAAATCAAATGCGTTTAGTTATAATCCTAATGGATTAACTTGTTCTACGTATGGCAGTGTTTATGTTTCGCCTTACATACAAAATATAACCAGCTATACTTCTTATCCTAGCGGACCAGGTGGTACTTGTTTTTCAATTGATGGCAGTTTAGTTGACAATTACAGTACCAAAGCTATGATATTGGGCTTTGCTACTATCATTAATCAAAACGGCGTTGGTATATCTATTTTGAATCAAGGATATAGTCAAGCGGTTAACATTTATACTATCTATTGTAATATTGGAGTAGAAGTTACTTCGGGTGGATTTGTTACACTTAATGCCTGTGATACTAGTGTAGGAAATTATGGCTTAATAGCCAGCGGAGTAGGTAATGTACAAACTACTGGCACTACAGTAGGATCCAGTACTAACGGTTCGTTTATAGTTAATAATTTATCAAATGGTCAACCACATGTCAATACAGTAATGACTATTCCCGGTGACTCTAATTTTTATACTATAGATACTATTATTCCTATTGACGCCCAAACATTTAATGTTTTAGTACAACAAATTTACACCAACACACTACCAACTGGCACTACTGTTACATTTTATAATCGCAGTGCTATTATTGCCAGTGCTCATACATTTGAATATGTTGGAGCAGGAACTACATATTCTGCTTTGCCACAATATGGTGGAATTCCTATAGAAGCTAATGAAGTTATACAAACAGGCGGCGGTGTTGTAACATTTACCAGTACTGACCAAAAAGGTAATTTTAAAGTTGGTACAGGATTCACTATTAATCAAGCTACAGGAACGATTACAGGAAACGATTTTTACGAAAGTTTATTTGCTCAGATGACACCATTTATCTTAGCATTGGGATCAAATTAAGATAAGGAAAGACTATGCCAGGCGCGTTAAATAATTTTAAAACCACACTTGCTAATGTTACTACAACTACTACTTCGGTATATACTCCACCGGCCGGATATGCTACTGTAGTTTTAATGGCACAGGTAAGTAATACAGGTAATTCTACAATACAAATATCATCGGATATACTACGTTCAGGGGTGGCAACATCATTGATAGCTAATGCCAGTGTGCCAGTAAGTGATGCCATCAGTGTTATTACTGGTAGATTAATTTTGAATGTTGGAGATTCTATACAGTTTACATCTAGTGACAATACTAGTGCTCAACTTACATTAAGTTATTTGGAAACTTTGGTAACTACCGGATAATATGACAACTAATTCAAGCAAACTTCTCAGCGGACGTGCACAAGTAGTTGATTACGGCAACTTAACTGCTGATAGATATCAATTTTTAAGTTTAGGTCAAGCTGAACCAAATCTTGGTCCAGGCAATGCCAATAGTGTTTTGGCATTAAGCACCAATAATACAAGAGTTTGGTCAAATAGTTTAACATTAACTTCTGTTACTACAACTGGTAATATTTCCGCAGTGGGAAATATTTCAGGCAATTACTTTTTTGGTAACGGAAGCCAATTAACTGGCATTAACGGTGCCAATGTAAACTATATTTTAAATGGTAATAGTTACGCTAACATAACCTCGCCGAACGGTAACTTAGTTATCAATACTAGTGGCCCTGCGTGGACATTTACCACCGACGGAAATTTAATATTCCCTAACAATGGGGCAATATATGACAGTGCTAACAGTTTAGCCATAGTATCAAATAACGGCAACTATACTTGGACGTTTGATAATACTGGTAATTTAATTACTCAAGGTAATATATCAGCTAATACTTATTTTGGTAATGGAAGCCAATTAACTGGCGTGGTGGCTTCATCAGCAAACGCAAATACACTGTCTGGTAATACACTTAGTGGCAATGTTATCAATAGTAATTTACAAACTGTGGGTAATTTGGCTAACTTAACTGTTACAGGAAACGTAACTGCCAATTACTACATCGGAGACGGAAGTCAATTAACTAATATAAATGGTTCATTGTCTGGAAATATTACATTTAGCAATACTACTATCAGTACTAATATTATTGACGCTAATATTAACCTAGCACCAACTGGAAATGGCATTGTTTCTATAGCTAGTGGCAACGGTGGTGCTACTGGCATACAGTTAGGATCTAATACCGCAGGACAATTAGTCAGTAATGCTTTGGCATTAACTGTTAACACTTCAGTAACTAACAGTATAGCGGAATTAAATCAAATTTTAGGAAAATTAGTTCCAACAGCTCCGCCTGCTTTTCCTGGTGGACAAACACTAAGTATTACCAGTGCCACTACCGCAGCCAGAATGTGCTCAGGATTTGTACAATTAAACAACACCACTACCGGAAACAAAACTGTACCTGCTGGTACACTAGTAAATGCTGTGAGATCTAACACATATACCACAAATACTATAACAAATAGTGGACCAGGAGATTCGGGTACAATTACTGCTTACTTAAATTCCGCCAATGCTGGTAATGTTACGCTCAACATTAATGCTAATCCAACCGGAAATGGTACACATGGTAATTTAGTCATTACCAATAACGAAGATTATCATGTTGTTAATGCTAATATAGCATCAGGATTTTGGTATGTATTTTCCGCACAGGCTACGGGCGTTGTTCCTTCCGGATGGAATGAAATTTACATTGGAGATACTGCGGCATATAGTACAAATACTCCCTATTGGTATTACGATGCTAGTACAGCTCCTGCTCCGGTATTTTCATCAACTAGTTTTACTGCCTGCGCTAGTCCTAGTTTAACTTATTCAAGTACGATTCCACATTACAACACCGGAACAAATTTTGTTGTACAGTTTAGCGTTAATAATCTCAGCGGAAATATGTATCCAAATAATGGTAACCTGTTGACAAATACTACCACAGCTGGTGGTGCTTTCCAAGCTCCGGATAGCGTAAGCTATAGTTCAGCAAATATAACAGTGCCGTTAGCACAAAATTTATATGTAGGATCAGGCAACGTCAGTGCTAACACTATTGCTAATATTACAGCAGGTTTTGGTAGTAGTAATTCCGGACCACAAGTTACTGTAACTAACAGTTACAACTCAAACACTTATACATTTAGTCCTGGAGCTATAGTTTTATACAAAACAGGAACTTCTACCGCAATAGATGAGTCTAATATTGTTATTGGATCAGCTATTGGATCAGGTTCAGGCAATGCCTATAGAATTGTTAATCCAGGAACTGGCAATACTCCGGGATTTTCAGGATCCGAAGCACAATTTAATAGTCAAACAGGACCATTTTATTCATATGACGCCACGGTAGTTGGATCAGGAACACAAGGACTGCTAACATTTAATCAAACTAACTATGCCAGTGGAGCTTATTTGCCAGCAGGTCCAAATTTGTCAAGTCAAGGGTCAGCTCAATGGTTTACGTTTAAATTTGTGAGAACGGCCACAAGTAAATTTGATATTCAACTAACAGGAACAGTTGGCGGAGTTTGGGTAGCACTGCCAGGTAGTGTAATTGACTCAAATGTCGGCGGAGTTGGACCAACATCTGATATTAATGGATGGCTAAACATGAGCTTGCCGTATAACGGATCTGGTAGACCAGGGGCAAATACCGGCAATGGCGGAAACGGATCAAACGGCTGTGCTGTAGGCGGAGCCATAGCGTTAAACACTCCGGTTAATGGAAGATTTACCTGTACATTTGGTACGGTATCCAGTTCTTCAACAAGTTCAAATGAAATTTATATTCGTATAAGACTTACCAGCGGTCAAAGTGTTACCGCTTTATCATTACAAACAGCGAGCCACTAATGACAATATCCCAAGAACAATACGTTGATTTATTAGTTAAAAAACTTTATGGCGTTGCCACAACAGACAACGCAACTAACAAAAGTCCCAGTAACGAATCAATACCAAGCCCAGAACTAAATCGTGGTGATACTGTATGGACTCAAGCTAATCAAATACCAAATGTAGCTGCCAATATAGCAAATTTATCATTTCAGTATGCGAATTCAAATCCCATACAGTGCGTTCCCGATACAACTTCGGTTCCTATTTTAAATAGTCAAGGGCAATTAATTTACCCAACTTGGTTAACTAATGTAACTGAATGGATACCACAACAGTTTGGAGCAAGTTACAGTGTCAGTGCTTATGTTGGTCCGGCTAATATAGCAAATTTATCAACTGGTAACGTAACTTTTATTTCCTCTAATGGCGAAGGCGGATCTTATCCGGGTGAATACTACTTTGATTATCAAGCTGGCTTGTTATATTTTATTGGCGAAACTATTCCTAATGTATTAACTTCGGGAAATGTGGTTTATATTACCGGATATACCTATACTGGATTAACTGGTGTGACTAATCTACCAAACAATAGCAATATTGGCAACATAACTATTGCTAATACTACAATTTCATCAAATAACGCCAATTTAATAGCGTTTGATGGTACCAGTGGCATTGGTATTCCAGCTGGAAATACAGCTCAACAGCCCGGCTCTCCTGTTATCGGAACTACTAGATTCAATACAACTTCAAATTCTTTGGAAACTTGGAGCGGAAGTACTTGGGTATCTGGTGGTGGTGGTAATGTTATTACTCCAGGAAGTATTGTAGATCAGCAAATTACTCCTGACGGCGTTGCCAATACATTTACGCTTACACAATCTACTACATCATCGGGTGTTTTAGTAGCAATTAACGGCGTAAATCAGCTGCCAAATGTAGCTTATACTGTGTCAGGAAACAGTATTACTTTTTCTCAAACCCCACTAACGCAGGATTTGATAGATGTAAGATTTGTTACGTATTTTCAATCAGTTTCTTCGTTAAGTAGTGACACAGGAAATGCGTCAGTTACCATTACTCCCGCAGGCAATATTAATTTTACGACGTCTAACGTTACTTCGGCGATACTAAACACCAGTGGAACTTTGGATATAAGCGCAGGAAAAAGTCTTAAACTGCCCAGTTATACAGTAGCTCAAGCCTCAAATATTGCCAGTCCTTCAGCAGGACAAGTGATTTACGTGTCAAACGGCAATTCGGGAAATCCTAGTTTAGCAGTTTATGATGGAACATCTTGGAAACGTATTGCTTTAGGCACTACTATTTCTGCTAGCTAACCTTCGCGGTATTCTTTTTTCTACCAAAATCAATAAATACAGTAGTTAACAGGAGACTACCGTGAGCGGAACACTAACAAGAATTAATAATAATCAAATTACCGATGCTATAAGTGGAAATACTTTAGTTGGTATCAATGCCAACACTAAAATTCAACCATATAGTATTACTTCAACGCTTTTAGCGAATAATTTAACGTATGGATCAGACTTAACTATTACTGGTAATTTAAGTATTACTGGTAATGTTACTGCTATCGATACTACACATACAACAATCGAAGATCCTTTACTGATTTTAGCCAGTAATCAAGTTGGAAGCCCTACATTAGATATTGGGTATATAGGAATTCGTGGTGGTTCCAGTAATATTGCTTTGGTATGGCAAGAAAGCTCACAAAAATTCGTAACAGCCTATACTAGTAGTGACGCAACTGATAACACAACAATCGCACTTACAAGTTACGCAGATTTTGCCACAGGCAATTTAAGTGCTAGTGGGGACATAGTTTCCGCAAATGTTAGTTTAAGTGGTAATGTTTTAGGTAATCTCAATGTTAGTTCTTATGTAAATGCTGGAAATGTAACAACTCCTGGCGATGTTAGTGTTACAGGAAATGTTTATACAGGCAATGTTATTGACGCAGCTATTGGTTCTGGACAAATAGTATTTGGTGATGGTACTATTGCTGGTTTATTATCCGCTGCTTCTACATTAACTACTGATGGCAACAATGTCAGCGTTGGTGGTAACGTAAGTGCTGGTGGTAATATTACTGCTGCAAACTTTACAACTTCTGGGTCAAGTGGAAATATTTCAGGTGCTAATGTTATTTCTGCTACAACTATAACAGCAACTGGCAACATTGGAGCTGGTAACTTTTTGTTTGGTGATGGTTATTATATTTCAAACATTAACGCTGGTAATGTAAGTTCAACAAAGATTTTTAACGGCGGTAGTTATGCTAATATTGCTTCGTCTAATGGCAATTTAGTTATAGCGGTTGGTGCTGCTTCAGATGTAGTAGCAACTTTTTATGATCAAGGTGTAAATTTTGCCAATGATGTAAGTGTTTTAGGCAATGTGCAATTGGGTGGAGATGTATCTGCTAACAATGTTTCTACTACAAATAATTTAAGTGCTGGTGGTAATGTTTATGCTATTAATCTTAGCCTTAGTGGTAATGTTACTACAGCAAATATTACTGATAGTGGGTTAAGTAATACACAAGTTGTATACGCCGGAACAGGTGGGTTGTTATCTGGTAGTAATAATTTAACTACAGATGGCACAAATTTAACAGCAACTGGCAATGTTTCTGGTGGAAACATATTAACTGGCGGACAAGTAAGTGCTACTGGTGATGCTACCGCAGGAAATGTATTAACAGCAGGTTTTGTAACTGCCACAGGAAATGTAACAGGTGGAAATGTTTTAACTAGTGGACAAGTAAGTGCTACTGGTGATGCTACGGCAGGAAATATTAAAACAGCTGGATTTGTTACTGCTACAGGCAATGTAACTGGTGGTAATTTAATAACAGCTGGATTAGTTACAGCAACTGGAGATGTATTAACTTCTGGTAACGTAAGTGCTACTGCTAATGTAATTGGCGGTAATGTAACTACTGCTGGTGTTGTAACTGCTACAGGAAATGTAATTGGTGGCAATGTAACTACTGTTGGAGTTGTAACTGCTACAGGCAATGTAACTGGCGGAAATATTACAACTATTGGTGTTGTAACTGCTACTGGTAATGTAACTGGTGGTAATTTAACAACAGTTGGTATAGCAACTATCACAGGCAATGTAACTGGCGGAAATATTTTAACTGCTGGATTAGTTAGTGCTACAGGTGACATACAGACTTTTGGAAATGCCAATATAACAGGCGATACAAATGCTGCCAACATTTATGGTACAAACATTTCTACTACTGGTAATATTATTGCTGGACCAACTGGTAATGTATCAGCTGCTAATGTAGTTACTCCTAAGATAGTTACATCAGGACAATTGGCATTTATATCTGGATCTGCTGGAATACAATTTAGTACTACCGGCAATGTTGATTTAGGTAACGTCTACCTCACTAATTTAGCTGGACCTCCAGTTAATAATCAAGATGCAGTTAATAAAGCATACGTTGACGGCATAGCTAACGGTCTACAAGTAAAAGCTTCAAGTAACGTGGCAACTACTGGTAACATTTTAACTACAACAGGTCAGTCATATACATATAATAATGGCGCAAGCGGAGTTGGAGCAACAATTACATTTGGCGCAGTGGGCGTTATTACTATTGATGGAGTAACGTTAACTAGCGGAATGCGTGTGCTTATTAAAAATGAGCCGCAAGTAACGCCAATACCAGCAGGAACAACGCCGTCGGCAGCTTATAACGGTATATATACTGTTACAACAGCAGGTTCTCCTGGCGCAGCATTGGTATTAACTCGTGCTACAGATGATAATACACCATCGGCTATGTACTCTGCTTACACATTTATACAAGCTGGTGGAAGTACAAACGGATTAACTGGTTGGGCTAGTACAAATACTCCTACAAGTCCTGGTGATCCAATTGTAGTTGGTACAACATTATATAACTTTACACAGTTCTCACAAGCTGGTTCATATAGTGCTGGAAATGGTTTAAGTTTAACTGGAACACAGTTTGACGCATTAGTAGACGGTACAACGACTACTATTAATGTTGACAATCAAATTGCTGTATTAGGCAATTTAACACTAACTACTCCTACTTTAGGCAATGCTTCATTTAGCAGTTTATCAGCAACAGGCGGAACTGGCAACATTTTCGCTAACAGTATTTTAACTAGCGGAATTATTAGTTCTACTGGTGATATACAAACTGCTGGAAACTTTAGTGCTACTGGCAATGTTATAGTAGCTGAAATATTTACAACAAGTATTGGCACAGATTCAATTCCGTTTGGTTTAGCTAATGGAATGTTAGGAACTGATGCTAACTTAACTTATAATTCAACTCCAGGCTTATTAACAACTTATAACTTGTCAGCTAGCGGAACAATTTACACAGGAAGTACAACTATTGATGGCGGTGTAAGTACAAGTGGCACAGTTACAGCCGCTAGTGTAGTTGGCGGTGTTATAACTGGCAGCTCTGTAAGTGTAACAGGCGATGTTACGGCAGCTGGAACTGTAGTTGGCAATTATGTAAACTCTACATATGACGTTAGTGCTGGTGGTACAGTTATTGGAGCTACTGTAAGTACTAGTGGTACTGTTTATGGCAACGAATTATATTCAACATATGACGTTAGTGCTGGTGGTAATGTTTACGGTTCTAATTTTGCTACCACAGGATCTGGCGGAAATATTACTGGTGCTAATGTAATTTCTGGTATAACTTTAACTGCTACTGGTAATATTGGAGCTGGTAATTATTTGTTTGGCGATGGATATTATATTTCAAATATCAATCCTGGAAATGTAAGCTCAACTAAAATTAGTAACGGTGGAAGTTATGCTAATATAGCAACATCTAATGGAAATTTAGAAATAGCAATTGGAGCCGCTTCAGATGTAGTAGCTACTTTTTATGATCAAGGTGTAAATTTCTCTATTGATGTAAGTGTTTCAGGAAACGTATTACTAAGTGGAAATCTAAGTGCTAGTGGTGATGTTTATTCTGCTAATACATTCTCTACAGGAAATATTGTTCCTACTACAGACGGATTATACGCATTAGGAAATGCTACAAACGCTTGGAAGAGCTTGTATGTTAGTGGAGACACAATCTTTTTAGGTAATATTCAACTTAAACAGGGCACAGGAAATGTCCTAAGTGTAGTGGCTGCTGATGGCAGTACACCTGCCGGAGTGGTTGTTTCTACAGTAAGTGCTAGTGGCAATATCAGTGCTACCGGAACACTTATTGCTGGTAATGTTTCAACTGCTGGATTTGTTACTGCTACTGGTAATGTAACCGGTGGTAACATATTAACTGGTGGCTTAGTAAGTGCTACAGGTAATGCTACAGTGGGAAATGTTTTAACTGGTGGCTTAGTTAGTGCTACTGGTAATGCTACAGTAGGAAATGTGTTAACTGGTGGATTGGTAAGTGCTACAGGTAATGCTACTGCTGGAAATATTAGAACCACAGGATCAGTAACTGCTACAGGTACAGTATATGGTGGTAATGTTATTACAGGCGGATATGTAAGTGCTACTGGAGATATATTAACTTCAGGCAACGTAAGTGCTGCAGGTAATATTGCTTCAGGGACTACATTCTTTGTAGATACTTCTGTAAATTCAGCAAGTTTTGGTAGTGCAACACAAGTTACCGGAGCTGTTGTAGCATTTAACGCTAGTAACTCAATTTTAATACCGGTTGGTAATACATCACAGCGTCCTAACACTCCTAGCACAGGTATGTTACGTTACAACAGCACACTATCACAGTGTGAAGTTTGGAACGGAAGTGCTTGGACAGCAGTAGGCGGAAGTTCATACACAGTTATACAAAATGAACAGTTTAATGGTGATGGAACAACTACTCAATTTACACTGGGATCAAGTCAAACTACTGACAGTTGTATCGTTACTATTAACGGTGTGGTACAGATTCCAACTACAGCTTACTCTGTAAGTGGTGTTTACCCAACTTGTATATTGACATTTACAGAAGCTCCGTTAACTGGCGACACAATTGATGTTCGTGAAATTACTACAACAACAACTGTAACAGCTATTTCTAACAGTTCTGGCAATAGTGTAGTTTCCATACAAGAAACTATAGGAGAAGTTGATATCACTGGTAATTTAGTAGCTCAACTTAATGCTTCGGCTCCAAGTTTAAGCACTAATTCAACTATGTCCTTCCAATTAGTCAATAACACAACATTAAAAGTGTTAGTACGTGGAACAGACGGTACAACAAGAAGTGCAACATTAACTTTATCTTAAAAGCTGTATACCAGCTTTGAAAAGCACAAATGACGGGATCTTAGGATCCTGTCGTTTTGACTAAATACTATTAATATATTGAGAAAAAAATGGGCTTAACACGAATCCGCGCAGAGCAAATATCAGACATAGATTATAAACAAGCCGTTAGAGTTATTTCAACTTCTAATGTAACTTTAAACGGCGGAGCCCCAAGTACAGTTGATGGTGTAAGTCTTAATAATAATGACAGAATTTTAGTAGCAGGTCAATCCACAGCTTCACAAAACGGAATATACTATGTAGTTTCAGAAGGCACTGGATCAAACGGCGTTTGGGCACGTACTACAGACGGCGTTTCTGGGGACATCAATGCTGGAATGATTGTTATGGTTACAGAAGGGTCGCTTTGGGCCGACACTTCATGGAAATTAATAACCAATGATCCCATTGATGTAGGAGTTACTAGTTTAACTTTCTTACAAAATACAGGTAATAGTTTTAGTATCATAAATGTTTCGGGTAGTGCCAATGTTATAGCTAACGGGGTGAGTACCAGTGTAACTTTTACCAGCGGCAATAATTTTTCAATAGTAGGGAATAACGCAGCCGATAATATAACATTTAGTGTATCAGATAGCCCATCTTTTGTGGGAAATGTAACTGGTAATTATATTTTAGGTAACGGTGCTTATTTAACAGGAATAGCCGCTAGCACAGTTAATGCTAATTCACTTGTCGGCAATACTCTAAGTTCAAATGTAACATTTAGTAGTCTTACTGCTGTAGGTACATTAACTAATTTAAGTGTAGCAGGAAATACTCAAAGCGGAAATTTATTAACCACTGGTTATGTTAGTGCTACTGGAAACGTAACCGGTAATTACATATTAGGTAACGGATATTACTTAACTGGAGTTGATTTTAGTTATGGCAATGCCAATGTAGCTAATTATTTGCCAACATTTACCGGAAATCTTTCAGCTGGCAACGCTAGTGTTTCAGGCAACATTACTGGTAATTACATATTAGGTAACGGATATTACTTAACTGGTATCAATTCAAATTATGGCAATGCTAACGTAGCCAATTACTTGCCAACATTTACTGGAAACTTTACAGCAGGTAATATCAGTGTAAGCGGCAATGTTATTGGCGGATATTTTATTGGCGATGGCAGTAACTTATCAAGAATCGCAGGATCAAATGTAACTGGTACTGTTGCCAATGCCACTTATGCTGTTTCGGCAGGATATGCCGCTACAGTTACCGCCAATAGTCAACCAAACATAACTTCAGTTGGTACACTTACATCATTAACTGTTACTGGTAATACACAATCTGGTAACTTGTTTACCAGTGGAGACGTATCAGCTACAGGAAATATATTAACAGTTGGCGCAGTAAGTGCCAGTGGTAATATAACTGGTAATTACATTATAGGAAATGGTTCAACACTATCATCAATCACCGGTGGCAATGTAACTGGCACAGTAGCCAATGCTACTTATGCGGTGTTGTCGGGGACGGTAACTGCTAACAGTCAACCAAACATAACGTCAGTTGGCACACTAACATCATTAACTGTTACGGGAAATACACAATCGGGTAATTTGTTTACCGGCGGTGCATTATCAGCTACTGGGAATATATTTGGTAACACGCTTTTAATATATCATAACGCTAATATATTAGGAAATTTAAATGTTCAAGGTAACATTACATTTAACGAAAGTAATGTAATTATTATTGGCGATTTGTATATTGATTTAGCTAATAATGCGTCAACTTATGCTGATATAAATGGCGCTGGATTACAAGCAGGTAATTCTGGAAATACATATTTAACTAATTGGACATATAGAACTGCGGCCAATGCTTGGTCTACTAATGTAGGTGTTAGTGCTCAAGGAAACATCACTGGTAATTACATTCTCGGTAACGGATATTATCTCAGTGGCATTAATGCTGGTAATATTATTGGATCATACGGCAATGCCAACGTAGCCAATTACTTGCCTACTTTTACTGGTAACTTATCGGCAGGAAACATAAGTGTTTCTGGAGACATTAACACAGGAAATATATTAACACTGGGTATTGTATCGGCAGCTGGAAACGTATTGGCAAACAACATCAGTGTAACTGGTGTAACTACAACAACTGCCAGTGCTTCTGGCAACATCACTGGCGGAAATATTTTAACTCCTGGATATATCAGTGCTGCCGGTAATATTACAGTAGCTAGTTTATCAACTGCTGGCAATGTCACAGCTGCATATCTTTATGGTAATGGCATTAATTTAACTGGTTTAGCCAATGTAACGTTTGATGTAGCTCCGCCAAGTAATGCTGTAATTGGCGATATTTGGATTGACAGCAATACCGGTATACAATACATATATTTCAATGATGTTACTGGCTATATTTGGGCTGAAATGGAAGCACAAACCAGTTTCTCGTCAACTGGATATGCTAATTTAACTACCAATACTACCAATACACAAATTTTATACAATGCTTCTAACGCTATAGTTGGTAGTAATAATTTAACGTTTGACGGAACTACACTATCAGCACAAGGCGTAACAGTTGGAGCCGCACTACAAATCAGCGCCAACAGTATTGTGTCTGCTACTAATAACAGTAATGTAACTATTACAACCACTGGATCTGCTTCTTATGTAAATTTGACCGGCGGATTTAATGTATTTTCTTATGGTGGCAATAGATTAATTCAAACACTTGGTGATACTGTTAATTTTTATACACCATTATTAAATTCATCAGATGGAGCGTTAGACATTATTGGTTCACCTGATGGTAATTCAATGCCTATTACACAAACTGGTGTTATGTTACATATCACTGGTCAGCCTACACTACCAAGTCGTTTTTATAATGACGGTATAGCTAATTACGCAGCCTTTATTGGTCGTGCTGTTAACGGTAATGTTAATGTACCTACACAAATGTTAGCCAATCAAGTAATAACTAGATTTGGAGCACAAGCATATAACAATGTAGCATTTCCCACTTTATCTACTGTTAGAATAGATATGGTTACTACAGAAAATCAAACTACCACAAATGCTGGTAGTCAGATAAATTTCTGGACTACTCCTACTGGCAGTAATACTATTACTCAAGTGGCGTTTTTAAATAATCAAAATTTTAGTGTTGCTGGTAATATTATAGCACAGAATATTACAAAAAATACTTGGACTCCAAATATCAGTTATTCAACTAGCGGATCAGCAACATTTTCGACTGCACAAGGAAGTTATGTTAAAGTTGGACAAATGGTATTTGCCTCATTTACGTTGGTTGCCAGTGGTAGTACTGGAGCAGGTAATGTGACTTTAACTGGATTGCCGTTTACTAGTGACGCTACTGGCACTAACGGTACATTAACTATTGGTCAAGCTACAATGACTACACCAACGGTAATACATGGCAATGTTGGGACTTCAACTAATACTGTTGCCATGTATGGATACACACAGGCTAACGGAAATAATCCATTAACTTATGGCCCAGTTACTGCTACTCAGTTGGGTACTACATTTACACTAACAGGATCAGTGTCCTATATATCGGCTACTTAATAAATTATGTCAACATTATCATTTCCAACTAACCCCACGCTAAATCAAACCTATACCTTTGGTAACAAAACTTGGGTATGGACTGGAACCGCGTGGCAATTACAAACTAGCGGCGCAATTAACAACATTCCTATTGGTAACACTATACCTAGTACAGGAGCATTTAGCAATTTAACTGGTGCTAATATTTCTGGAAATTATGCTAGTATAGTAGGAAATATTTTAGCGGGTAATGTACAGGGCGGCAATGTAGTATTAACTGGTAATATCATCAGCGCACCTGGTAATTTAACCATGTCTAGTCCAAATGTGGTATTTTCTGGCAACGTATTTGTACAGGGAAATACCACATTTGTAAGTTCTAACTCAATTACCACAAACAGTTTATTGATACAATTAGCCAACAATGCCACACTAGGTGTTACAGCAAATAATGCGGGTATAACAGTTGGTGCTAACTCTAGTATATTTGCCAGTATATTATACAATAATACTCTTAATGTTTGGGCCACAAACATTGGATTAAGTGTAACGGGCAATGTTACTGCAGGATATTATATTGGAAATGGCAGTCAATTAACTAATATTAATGGTGCTAACATAACAGGTAACATCAGCGTAGCTGGAAATGTTACTGCTAATTATATTATTGGCAATGGATCTGTACTATCCTCAATTACAGGTGCTAACGTAACTGGCACAGTTGCCAATGCTACGTATGCTCTATTCGCAGGAACAGTAACAACAAACAGTCAACCAAATATCACCAGTGTTGGTACATTAGATCTTCTAAATGTCAATAATGATGTCAGCATAGGCGGTAATGTATCAGTTACAGGAAATTTATCAGCGTATAATACTTTTGTACAAGATTTAGACGTATCAGGCAATGCTGGTATAGATGGATTTACAACTATCGACAGTTATTTAAGTGTTGGTGGCGATATTTATGGCGGGGCAAATGCCAGTATTACTGGTAACATAACTGGTGGTAATATCAGTGCTGGATTATTGGGAAATATTACAGGCGGAAATTTAAGTGTATCAGGTTTAGTCAGTGGATATATTAATGTAGGAAACATCAGTGTTACTGGAAATGTTGGTGTAAACAGTTTATCATCAAATAGTTTTGTTTCAGCTACCGGTAATGTAATTGGCGGAAATATATTAACTGTAGGTAACGTAAGTGCCACTGGTAATATTACTGGTGGAAATATTCTTACATCGGGCAATGTAAGTGCTAGTGGAAATATTCTAACATCAGGCAAAATAAGTGCTACTGGTGTTTTAGCCAGTGACGGTATAACTGCTACAGGTACAGTAACAGGTGGAAATTTAAACACGGGTGGATATGTAAGTGCTACTGGCGATATATTAACATCAGGAAATGTCAGTGCTGTTGGAAACGCTATATCCGGTAACGTATTAACTGCTGGGTACATAACTGCTACTGGAAATATTCTAACATCAGGTTTAATAAGTGCTAGTGGCAACGTAACTGGTAATTATATTATTGGTAACGGATCAACACTGTCGTCAATTACAGGTGGTAATGTAACTGGTACTGTGGCAAATGCTACTTACGCTGTATCAGCTGGCAGTGCTGTAGGCACAGCTGCAACTGTTACTACAAATGCTCAACCAAATATTACTTCTGTTGGAACACTGACTTCATTAACTGTTACAGGTAATACACAAAGTGGAAATTTATTAACTAGTGGATTGGTAAGTGCCAGTGGTAATATAACTGGTAATAATTTATTAATTAATGGCAGTGGAAACATATTAGGCAATTTAAATGTTCAAGGTAATATTACATTTATTGGCAGTAACGTTATTGTTACCAATGATTTGTACGTGGCTTTGGCCAATAATCAATCAACTTATGCTAATATTAACGGAGCAGGTTTACAAGCGGGTAATACAGGAACAGGTTTCTTAACAAATTGGACATATGGTACATCGGCAAATTCTTGGGGTACTAATGTTGGTATAAGTGCCACTGCCAATATAGTTGGCGGTAATATTGTAACTAGTGGGTTAGTAACTGCTACTGGTAACGTTACTGGAAACTATTTTATAGGTAATGGTAGTCAATTAACCGGTATCAGTACAGGGGCATCTTCAAATATTGCCAATGGTAACAGTAACGTTAATATAGCTTCAGCTAATGCCAACGTAACTGTGTCAGTAAATGCTGTTAGCAACGTGGCTGTATTTACTACTACTGGTTTAAGTATTACTGGTAACATAACTGCTACCGGTAATATATCGGCAACTACTATTACTTCAACCGGTGGATCTGGAAACATTAGTGGTTCAGGTAACGTGCTAGCCGGTGGTTTTATATCTGCTGTGGGTAACATCACAGGTAATTATTATTTTGGTAATGGAAGTCAATTAACTGGTATTAGTGCTGGAAATATTGTTGGAAGTACTAGTAATATAGCTAACGGTAACAGTAACGTTAACATAGCCACAGCTAATGCCAATGTTACTGTATCAGTAAGTACTGTAGGTAATATAGCTGTGTTTACGCCAACTGGTGTTAGTATATCAGGCACAATAGCGGCAAATGGCAATATTACTGGAAGTTATATTTTAGGTAACGGTAGTCAATTAACCGGTATTATTACTTCTGTATCCAATGTTGTAAACGGTAATAGTAATTTAAATATTGCTTCAGCTAACGCTAATGTTACTGTGTCAGTAAGTACTGTAGGCAATGTGGCTGTGTTCACACCAACTGGTGTTAGCATATCAGGCACAATAGCGGCAAATGGCAACATTACTGCTGGCAATTTATCAACCGCAGGTAATATAGTAAGTGCTAATATACTATATGGTGCTAACATTATTACAGGTACTGGTAATGTATACAGTTCTAATGTAATTGTTTCAGCAAATATAAGTGCTGGTGGTATTGTATATGGAGCTAGTCATTTAGGAACTGTTGTAAGTGCTTCGGGTAATGTATACGGTGGAAACTTATCGTCTGCTGGTAATGTGTACGCTGGTAATATCAGTATTTCAGGCACAGTAACTTATGCTACTTTAACTGGTACAAATGTTTCAGCATCTGGAAACATAACCGGCGGTAATATATTATATGGGGCTAATTATATCACTGGTACTGGTAATGTCTACAGTGCTAACGTAATTGCCACTGCCAATATAAGTGTTGGTGGTAACATATTCACTGCTGGAAATATATCAGCTACAGGCAACATCACAGGTAATTATTATTTTGGTAACGGTAGCCAATTAACTGGCATAAGTGCTGGGAATATTGTTGGAAGTACTAGTAATATAGCTAACGGTAACAGTAATGTTAACATAGCCACAGCAAATGCCAATGTTACAGTATCAGTAAGTACAGTAGGTAATGTTGCGGTATTTACACCAACTGGATTAAGCGTTACTGGAAATATTACAGCAACTGGTAAT
>Ga0214164_1000185_pt1 | contig 42346 bp, 43 predicted proteins | sample TroBogepilimnion_13_FD_153003 | JGI IMG/M metagenome (GOLD analysis project Ga0214164, IMG submission 153003) | Freshwater microbial communities from Trout Bog Lake, WI - Practice 03JUN2009 epilimnion v4 | ecosystem: Environmental > Aquatic > Freshwater > Lake > Epilimnion/Euphotic zone ... | reverse complement strand
TAGCCAAAAGCACTTATTTCTATCACATGCACGCACGCGCCAATGGTTATAGCCATGAGAAGCAGTTGATATCATCTATCTACCATCAACATAAAGGGCGCTACGGCTACCGCCGTATCGGTCTAGCTTTGAAGCGCCAAGGCGTTCATCTCAACCACAAGACCGTGCAAAAGCTGATGCAGCAACTCCAGTTAAAGTCGATAGTGAGGATATCTAAGTACAAGTCATACAAAGGCAACGTTGGTCAAGTAGCCCCTAATCATTTATCTCGGCACTTTGTTGCCAAATCACCCAATGAGAAGTGGGTCACGGATGTGACTGAGTTTAATGTTTCAGGAGAAAAGGTCTATCTCTCCCCAATCCTGGATTTATATAACGCTGAAATCATTTCGTATGAGGTCACTAGTCGGCCACAGTATCCGCTAGTGGGAAATATGCTCAGCAAAGCAATCGCTAAGCTGAGTGATGATGAAAAGCCTCTGATCCATTCTGATCAAGGCTGGCAGTATCAGATGACACAGTACCAGCAGGTACTGAAATCTAGAGGATTGACACAAAGCATGTCAAGAAAAGGCAACTGTTTGGATAACGCTGCCATGGAGAGCTTCTTTGGCGTACTTAAATCAGAGTTTTTTTACCCTCAGAAATTCACTGATGTGAAAACCTTCATCAAGGGCCTCAAAGAATATATTTGGTATTACAATCACGAAAGGATTAAGACAAAATTAAAAGGACTGAGTCCTGTAGAATACAGAAATCAGTCCTTAGCTTTTAACCCCAATTAAAAGTCCAACTTTTGGGGGTCAGTTCAAAAACGGGCCTTCTTTATTGATGATGAAATCAGATTTTAGTCTACGATACCCGCAGCAGTAATATTCATACCACCATCAACGTATGTAATCTCGCCTGTCACACCAGAGGCTAGATCGCTACAGAGGAAAGCAGACACGTTACCCACTTCTTCGATCGTCACGTTACGACGCAGCGGGGCATGTTTCTCGTTAAAGCCTTGCATCTTGTCAAAGTCTGCAATGCCTGAGGCTGCCAATGTCTTGATTGGGCCTGCAGAGACAGCGTTCACGCGGATCCCCTTAGGGCCTAAACTTTGCGCCATGTAGCGCACATTGGCTTCCAAGCTGGCTTTTGCAACGCCCATCACGTTGTAGTTCGGCAGTGTGCGTTCAGCGCCAAGGTAACTGATGGTGAGCAAGCTACCATTACGGCCTTCCATCATTGGTATCGCGGCTTTAGCAAGCGCTGCGAAGCTGTAAGAGCTAATGTCATGGGCAATACGGAAGTATTCGCGCGTCACTTTTTCTAGGTAGTCACCGTCAAGCGCGTCTTTAGGCACGAAGGCAACAGAGTGCACGATGACGTCAACGCCGTCCCAGTGTTTTTTGAGGGCAGGGAAGAGGGCGTCGATCTGTTCGTCGCTACCGACATCACATGGGAGCACGATATTAGAATCAAATTCCGCCGCTAATTTTTTAACGCGGTCTTCAAATTTATCCATTTGATAGGTGAACGCAAGCTCAGCGCCTTCGCGTTTCATCGCCTCAGCAATGCCGTAGGCAATGGAGCGGTTACTTAATAGACCAACGATTAATACACGTTTTCCGGTGAGGAATCCCATGAGTAGCTTTCCTTAAAAGTCAAAATTTCTATTTGTTATTCGATGTTCTGGGGTCTAGCGCGTCGCGCAACCCTTCACCAAGCAAATTATAACCCATCACGGTGATTAATATGGCAAGCCCAGGAAAGAGTGATAGCCACCAGGCGAACTCAATATATTCCTTGCCATCGGTCAGGATGTTGCCCCAGGAGGCTTGGGGCGCTTGCACGCCCAGGCCCAAGAAGCTAAGCCCCGACTCAACTAATACCGCGCTAGCGATACCTAGCACTGAGCTTACAATAATAGGGGTAAGGCTGTTCGGCAGTAGCTGCCTAAAAATAAGGCGACCGTCTTTGGCGCCCAAGGTCTGTGAGGCCAGCACGAACTCACGATTACGTAAGCTCAAGAACTCGGCACGCACTAGCCGTGTAACACCCATCCACGAGGTGAGGCCGATCACGATCATGATGTTCCAGATCGAGGGCGTTAAGAAGGCGATCACCGCCAGAATTAAGAAGAAGGTTGGAATCGAGAGCATGACGTCGACAAGACGCATGATGATGGTGTCCACCCAGCCGCGATAAAAGCCCGCGATGGCCCCCAAAAAAATGCCGATCAGTGTGGCAATTCCCACCGCCACAACCCCCACCAGCAGCGAGATACGGGCGCCAAAAAGCATGCGTGAATAGACGTCCCGCCCTAGGCCGTCTGTGCCCATCCAGTGCTCGGTGGAGGGGGCAAGGAGGATGCTTTTCACATTGATCGCATCAGGATCAAAGGGGGCGATAAACGGCGCAAAGAGCGCCATGAAAGTGATGACGCCGATGATGATGAGCCCGGCTAAGGCGAGCGGGTTTTTAAAGATTGCCCTCATTGTGATACCCCCTTGCGTACCCGCGGGTCTGCCCATGCATAGGCGAGGTCTGCCAATAAGTTACCGATCAAGGTCAGCGCTGAACCAATTGTGAGAATGCCCATGATGACGGGAAAGTCGCGCATAAGAACCGCATCATAGAAGAGCTTGCCCATGCCAGGGATCGCAAAGATCGATTCTGCAATCACCGAGCCGCCAATGAGGCCAGGGATGGAGAGGCCAAAGATGGTGATGAGCGGTAAGAGCGCGTTACGGAGAGCGTGTTTGTAGACCACGGTGTGTTCAGGGAGTCCCTTAGCGCGCGCGGTGGTGATGTAGTCCTGGTGAAGCACATCGAGCATGCCGTTACGCACAAAGAGTGAAATCCCAGCAAGCCCGGTGAGGCCTGAGATGAGAATGGGCAGTGCCAGATGCTTGAGGCTATCGACTAGCTGGTCAACGTGTGAGAGTTTCTCCGCGCCTAGGCTGTGGAGCCCTGAGATCGGTAGCCAGGTATGGCTTACCCCGGTCCAGTACATGAGCATCAGCGCGAGCCAGAAGCTTGGGATGGCGAAGCCGATGAAGACAAAGATGGTGATCGACCTGTCGGGAAGCCGGTTCTGTGTGAGGGCCGAGACCACGCCAAGGGGAAGTGCAATGGCGATAATGAGGGTGAGGCTTAAGACGTTGATGAGTAATGTCACGGGGAGGGCCTCCTGAATCATGCCCTTGGTCACGTTGCCATCCTTGTCAGTCTCCTGCCAGAACACTGGGCTCTGGTGGCTCGCAAAGGAGTGGCCAAAGTCTAAGGTCGACATGCGTTTAAGCCACAGGCCATATTGCAAGATGACAGGCTTATCAAGGTTATAAAGCTCACGCATCTTTTGGCGAGACTCTTCGCTCGTCTTAGGGTTAAAGCTTGCCTCGGTGGAGGTGATGTCTCCTGGGGCTAAATGCATGATCAAAAACGAGATCAGGCTGATGCCAACGAGGAGTGGCACCATCCAAAATAAGCGGTTCATTAAGTATTTAAGCATGGTTATTCTGCGCTCATTTCATTGCGTCTTAAGGGGGCAGGGATGTACCACTCATATGCATTGTGGCCAATCCCAGCAGGCGGCGCAGGGTCATCGATACCTTTGACCCGCTTATGCATTGCCGGTAAACCATAGCCTGCATAGAGGTAAACCACAGGGCTATCCGCCAGTAAAATCTCAGCGAACTCGTGGTAGATCTTCATGCGCTTATCCGGATTGAGTTCCATGCGCCCAGCCTCCAAGAGCTTGTCGACCTTGGCGTTGTGGTAACCAATAAAATTAAACTGGCCTGGCGCCTGCTGTGAGGAGTGCCAGATATTAAATTGATCTGGCTCTAAGCCCAAGCCCCAGCCCAGTAGAACCACATTAAAGTCGCCAGTTTTAATGAAGCGACTGATAAATGTCGCCCATTCCACCACACGGATTTTGACATCAATCCCGATTTCTTTAAGGCGACGCTGCACCAGCACTGCACTCATCTCGCGTTCTTTATTTTGGTTGGTCAGAATCTCAAAACTGAGCGGCTTACCATCGTGGTCCAAGATGCCGTCATGGTCGTGGTCCTCATAGCCAGCTGCCTTGAGCAAGGCGATGGCTTTTTGTGGATCGTAGGGGTAGGGCTGTAATTTTGGGTTGCTCCAACGCGTGCCGGGCTTATAGGGGGAGGCCACGGGCAATCCTAAGCCAAGGAGAACGCCATCAATAATCTCCTGCTTATCGATCGCGTAGTTGATCGCTTGCCGCACGCGGACATCATCGAAGGGCTTACGTTTTAAGTTAAAGCCTAGGTAGGTGTAACTATTACCTAGCTCTTTATACTGGGCAATCTTGGCGGTGAGGTCTGGCCTTGCCGGAAAGATCCGGGCGTATTGGATTGAGTTGAGACTCATCGAGTCGATGTTATCTGCCATCAGCTCTAGGAACTGCGCCGCGCGGTCTGGAATGATGCGGGAGACTAAGTGGTCAATCTTGGCCTGGCCTTGGGTTGCGTTTGGGTTACGTTTGAGTGAGATGCTCTCGCCCTTTTTCCACGTATCGAACTGGTAGTAGTGGCTCCCCACAGGATGGCGTGAGAAAGGAGTGTTGTTGATGTCCTGACCCGCTAATAAGTGCTTGGGCAGGATGTGCAGGCCAGACCATGAGTCGAGCGCCGGTGCGTAGGGCTGTGCATAGGTGACTATAAAGGTGCTTGGATTTGGCGCCTCAGCTTTTTTGACGAGCTTGTAGTCAGCGCCATACGGGGTATGGGTGTTGTCGTCAGTCACCGTTTTCCAGGTAAAGAGGACGTCGTCACTTGTGAGCGGTTGATCGTCAGCCCATTTAAGGTTGGGTTTTAAATTGAAGGTGATGGTCTTCTGGTCGGCTGAGACCTCCCAAGACTGGGCCAGCTCGCCGGTGAGCTCGAGGTTCTTGTCGTACTTTAAGAGGCTGTTAAAGATGTTGCCGGCGATCGCGGAGGAGGAGGACTCACCTGCCATCATGGCAATCAGGTTGCTCGGTTCGCCTGACATGGCATCAACCAAGGTGCCGCCTGACTCAGAGGGATAGGCGCGATTGAGGTCAAGGGCTGCTTGTGGTTTTTGCTGTTCGCAGCCAGCGAGCGTGATGACCAGCAAGGTGCTCAGCAAGGCGTTGAGGGCAAGTCTTAATCGATTAGGCTTCTGTTGCATGCGCGTTGGTTGCCCTTGAAGATAGGTGGTTGTTTAAGCGGGTTAACCCGCCTGATGTTTTGTCTTTTTCTTAGGGGATGACTTTTTGGTCGCCTTGGACTTCTCTGGTGCGGCCTTGGTGACATCCTCGTGTTTCTTGTTGCTGTGTGTGACCTTGCTTTTTCCGTTTTGTTTCGTCTTAGGCGTAGCTTTTTCTTCATCTACCGGCGGTGCGTCGGTGTCGACCGGAGAGCTATCCGGGTTGCCTGCGCTATTGGGCACCAGCATTGGTTGGGCGCCGCTTAATTTTTTCCCGCTAGAGAGGTCGTTGACGTCCCGTAACTGGCTCACGTTAATCCCGAATTTTTGGGCGATCTTATCCATCCGCTCACCACGTTTGGCGTGGTAGGTCTGCCAGCTCACGAGCGGCTTATTGTAGTTCGCGAGGTTGTCTTTAAAGGTGTTGGCAGCAGTGACCGGCAATAAGATATCGTGCGCGTTGCCGGTCTCCGTGATCACCGGACGGTTATATTCAGGGTTAAGTGACACGAACTCTTCGTAAGAGATCTCGGCCAGGTTAGCCGCTAACTTGGCATCAATTTGTTCTGGGGCTGTCACCCTTGTGAAATAAGGGCGGTTAGGGATAGTGTCGATATTGAGCCCGTAGTTCTCTGGCTGACGCATGATGTTTTTGATGGCTTGGAGCTTTGGCACGTAGTTTTTGGTCTCCTCAGGCAGTGGCAGGCTCGCGTAGTCTGTCGGCAAGCCTTTCTTCAGGTTGCGATCGATTGCGCGCTGCACCGTGCCTTCGCCAGCGTTATAGGCGGCGAGCGCTAAGTCCCAACTACCAAACATGCCGTGCAGTTTTTGCAGGTAGTTGAGGGCCGCGTTAGTGGCCGCGGTGACATCACGGCGGTTGTCGACCCACCAGTCCTGCTTGAGCCCAAAGTCTTTGCCGGTGGCCGGCATGAACTGCCAGATCCCAGAGGCCTTCGTGCGTGAGTTAGCAACCGGGTTGAACGCGCTCTCCACCATCGGTAGCAGGGCAATCTCGCTTGGCATGCCGCGCTTTTCGACTTCAACGACGATATGGTATAGGTAGCGCTGGCTTCGGCCGATCATGCGCTTCACGTAGTCTGGTCTGGCGGCATACCATGCCTCATGGTTGCTCGTGTAAGCGGAGTTAACCTCCGGCATGTTGTAGCCGCTGATGATGCGCTGACGGAGGTCGGGCGCGTTCTTATCGATGTTCGCGGCGGGCACCTCTTTAGGCTGGTTAGGCAGGTAACTTAAGACCGGGTCTAGCTGTGAGTTCGGAGTAATATTAAAGGTCGGATCAAGCGCCTCACGGTTTGGGGTGCTGTTATCTAGAATGACAATGTAGTCGCCCTCAACATTGGTTTCAGCGTGCGCTTGTGTAGTGATGAGCACGAGTGAAAACAACATGAATTTGAGGGTGTGTTGACTAAGCATGAAATCCTTCTGAAGGGCTTGGAATATGCGCGTTAGCGGCCACTGATAGTAGCCAAATAGGGGGGGGCAGTCAAGCAAAAATCTGCCCTAATGAGCCCCATCAAAGACCCCATTTTAGAATAGATTGCGGCGTGCGCGGAGTTCGGTAAAGACCTCAACAGGGCTCGCACTGCTTAAGCCTAAATGCGTCATGATGTCGGTGGACGTGCACCTTAAAAAGGGGTTCGTGGCACGTTCAAGACCAATGGTGCTGGGGAGGCTCGGTCGTCCTTCACTTCTGAGGGTGCGGGTGCTGTTAATCCTCGCCGCCACATCTGGATTGTGAGCCTCAACGCGCTTCGCAAACTGCAGGTTATGCTCGGTGTACTCATGCGCGCAGTAAACCGCGGTCTCATCCGGTAGCGTGGCAATTTTTTCTAAGGACGCATACATCTGTGCGGGCGTGCCCTCGAACAGTCGGCCGCATCCTGCCCCAAATAGGGTGTCGCCACAGAAGAGGGAATTTGCGCCATAATAAGCTACATGGTCCAAGGTATGACCGCCTACATCCATCACACCGAGTGTGAGATTAAGATCCTCAATATAGATGGTTTGGCCATCATTTACAGGAGTGTGGTCGAAGGCGTAACGTTCTTTTGCTGGGGCAAACACCTGTAGAGAATATTCGCGCATCAGGGCCTCCACGCCGCCAATATGGTCGGCATGGTGGTGGGTGATGAGAATGCTGCTGAGCTTGAGTCTGCGGCCTTCAACGGCGGCAATCACCGGCACCGCATCGCCTGGGTCGACCACGGCCGCGTGGGTGCCATCTTCAATGAGCCAAATGTAGTTATCTTGAAACGCTGGAATGGGTATGATGTTAAGCATAATGATCGATAGCGTAACATTTTTGATAGATGAGTGGATGCTGAAAAACGCGTAATGACTAAAGACAGAGGCACATATCAATCACTGAGTTGGCTAGACACGCCCATCGGCGCTTACTTGCTCGGGCAAGAGCAGGCGCTCTTCGATGAGGTGGTGAGCGATATTTTTGGCTTTCATGCACTGCAGCTTGGGTTTTTGCAGGCGGATTTTTTAAAGAATTCTCGCATTCCATTTGCGCTCCATGCGAGTGAGTCGCAGGGTGACCTGGTGTGCGAAACCCAGCAGCTGCCGATCTCGAGCAATGCCATGGATCTCATTTTGTTGCCACACACGCTAGATTTTAGCGTGAACCCTCAGCAAACACTGCGTGAAGTCGAGCGTGTCTTGGTGCCTGAGGGGCACGTGGTGATTACAGGGTTTAATCCGCTGAGCACCTGGGGCCTAAGGCGTTTTGTGAGCAAGCGTTGTGACTCATCAAGCGCGCTCTGGTATGCACAATTCCTATCTGCCTTGCGGATTAAGGATTGGTTAAATTTGCTGGGATTCGAAGTTGTCAGTACACACATGACTTGTTATAAGCTACCTGTGCAATCGGTATCATGGATGCAGCGCTTCGATGGCTTAGATCGACTTGGTCGACGTTGTTGGCCGATGCTAGGCGGTGTATATTGCATCGTCGCTAAAAAGCGGGTGCTTGGGATGCGGATCATCAAGCCCAATTGGAAGCAGATAAAGTTGCAACGTGGGCTCGCCATCACACCGTCTCAAAAGGACGATGCATCCAGCCACGCGAATCAGCATCAATCACAAGGGTAAAATGTGTCAGAAAAGTCAGAATTAATCGTGATCTATGCCGACGGGGCGTGTAAAGGAAACCCCGGCCCGGGCGGTTGGGGGGCATGGATCAGCATGGGTGAGCACTCCAAGGAGCTCTGCGGTGGCGAGCCCGTGACCACCAACAACCGCATGGAGTTAACGGCCGTCATTCGGGCACTTCAGGCCTTGAAGCGTGCCTGTCATGTGAGGATTTACACAGATTCCGTCTACGTGCAAAAAGGCATGACGGAGTGGATTGATGGCTGGAAAAAACGTGGGTGGCGCACGGCCGATAAGAAGCCCGTCAAAAACGATGACCTCTGGCAGGCGCTAGATGCCATCGCGCAGCAGCACACCATCGAATGGCTCTGGGTCAAAGGGCATGCTGGCGACCCAGGGAATGAGCGTGCGGACGCCTTGGCTAATCAAGGGGTTGCGCAGGTGATGCACGGCTAGAATAAACACATCATTGAAAGTAAGGTAATGAGACAAGTCTTTTTAGATACTGAAACCACCGGCCTATATCCGGCGCAGGGTCACCGCATCATTGAAATTGCTGCGGTGGAGGTCGTCAATCGCCGCGTGACCGATAGGCACTTCCACGTCTACCTTAACCCTGAGCGAGAGATTGATGCGGCGGCGCAAGAGGTGCATGGGATCACCTTGGAGTTCTTGCAAGATAAGCCGCGCTTTGCGGATGTGGTGGATGATTTTATGGACTTTGTCGCTGGGGCGGAGCTGGTCATCCATAACGCGCCATTTGATGTGGGGTTCTTGAATGCTGAGCTAGGTAAGATCGACCGTGAGAATCTAGAAAAAACAGCGGGCAACATCGTGGACACGCTCAAGATGGCAAAAGACATGCGCCCAGGTCAGCGTAATAACTTGGACGCGCTCTGTCGTCACTATGGCATCGATAATTCGAAGCGCACCTTGCACGGCGCCTTGCTGGATGCTGAGCTCTTGGCCGATGTGTACATGGCCATGACGCGCGGTCAGGATAGCTTGATGATCGACATGTTAGACGAAGTTGCACCCCAAGAAGATGCTGATGATGCATCCCATCCACGCAATCTCAAGGTATTGCGCGCAAGTGACGAGGAGCTCCAGGCACATGAGGCTTATGTGAACGCGCTAAATAAGGGGGCCAATCTCTGGCAGAAGATTAGCGCGCTGCCAGAGGCCGAGTAGTTAACGCAGTGCGTCAGCCCAGCTATTCGGGGTCTCGTAGAGCCTGACGCGCTCGAGTTGCAGGTGGTTACCATAGACATCTTGGTATTGACTGCTTAAGATGCGGAAGGCTTCGGCGGCCATGTTTTCTGCGGTTGGCACGCTGTTCATCACCACGGTCTTGTGGTTGGGGAGTGTGTTTAAGAAGTTCAAGATTTCAGCGTCGCCCTTGTAGACCAAGAAGGCGTGATCCCACACATCCACCACAGATTTTTTCGCGATGGCTTTCACATCTGAAAAATCCATCACCATGCCGTTTTCAGAAGCATTTTCCTGTTCGATGATCTCGCCAGACAGGGTGATTTCCATGGCATAGCGATGACCATGCAGGTTTTTACATTGGCTTTTGTGGCACGGAATGCGGTGCCCAGCGTCGAATTCTAGTCGTGTAGTAATTTGCATAGCAAAGATTATATCAGTATTCGGACCGGCCGATTTCCTGGGTGAGGCCTTGGTAGTATGTGAGCCTGACGGGTGATATTTTGCCAGCCTCCATCGCTTCAATGATCGCGCAGTCTGGCTCATGGAGGTGCTTGCAGTTGTTAAAGCGACATTTGCCTAGGTAAGGCCTAAACTCAATAAACGCATGCTCGAGCTGCTCGATGTTCAAGTGGTTTAAGCCAAACTCTTGTAGCCCTGGTGAGTCAATGAGGTCGCTGGTTTTATCTAGGTGATATAGGTGGGCCGCGGTGGTGGTGTGTTTGCCGCTGTCTAAGACATCTGACACCTCTTGTGTGCGGACTGCAGACTCAGGCAGTAGGGCGTTCACAATGGTGGACTTGCCCATGCCGGACTGACCGACGAGCACGCTCACCTCGCCTGATAACCACTCCCTGAGTGGGTTGATGTCTTGCTTTGCCGACAAAGGCTGAACTTGATAGCCCAAGTCTTGATAAACCTTAAGGAGCTTCATCGCGTCCGTGTTGTCGGCTAAATCACATTTATTGAGCACGATCACCGCTTTAATGCCCGCAGCTTCAGCCGCAATTAAACAGCGATTGAGGAGGGCCTCGTAAAAGCTCGGCGTTGTCGCTAGTACAATGATCACCTGCGTGACGTTGGATGCGAGTGTTTTGGTTTTATAAGCGTTACTGCGGAAAAGGAGGCTGGTGCGGGGGTGCAGTTTTTCAACCACCCCCTCCAGTGTGTCGGTCATCTTGACCTCAACCTGGTCGCCACAGGCTAAATCATTTTTCTTGCCGCGCGTTACGCAGCTGATCTGGGTGCCATCTTTTAGCTCAACGCCGTAACGCTTCCCAAAGGAGGCGATGACTTGGCCTTGCTGCAGGGTGGGGTTCGCCAACAGATTACTTTTCGAAGTGGTAGTAAGTTTGATTGAGATAGCTTGCGACGTGGAGCTCCTCGTCCTCAAACCACTTCAAGCCTAGCATGGTGTTGCAGTTACGCACCTGTGCCTTGAGTCCACGTGAGGTTTTGACCAAACGATTTTCACGGGTATAAATCGCTGAGCCATCATCACCGAAACTGCTGGCGTGGCATGAAATGCAGTTTTTTTGTAATAGGGCTTTGCCAGCAACAGGATCACCACCCGCATAAAGTGCCGAGTACTGGTCAGCATAAGCAAGGCTTGCGCTCATCAGGATAAGTAGTAAGGCGACACGCAAAGTTTTAATCATGTATTCCCTAACCCTTTGAGACTGTTTGTAAGCTATTGATTGGTAAGCTTAGCAATACGAATGCTCGCTGGTGGATGTGAATCGTAAAAGGCAGAGTGTAACGGGTCTGGCGTTAAGGTTGAAGCGTTATCGCGATAAAGCTTCACCAAGGCTGACACCAAGTGCTCTGCACTGGCGTGGGTAGCGGCATAAGCGTCTGCTTCAAATTCATTCTTCCGTGAGTAGCTTGCCATCATCGGGCGAAGCAAGAATAAGAAAACAGGGCTCACTAGCAGGAACAGGATGAGAGCCATGTAGCTGCTCATGTCGTTTACGCCAAGTCCTAAGAAGAACCAGTTTTGGTCTTTAAGGAAGCCAAGAAGGGCTAGACCCAAGAAGCTCATGGTGAACATCATCACAATGCGCTTGATTACGTGTTGATGCTTAAAGTGGCCAAGCTCATGGGCAAGGACCGCTTCAATCTCATCGGCGTTTAACCTTTCTAAGAGGGTATCGAAGAACACCACACGTTTATTTTGCCCAAAGCCAGTGAAGTAGGCGTTGCCGTGACTGCTCCGTGCGGAGCCGTCCATCACAAACAAGCCCTGTGACTTAAAGCCGCACTTAAGCAGTAAAGCCTCAATGCGCGTCTTGAGTGTTTCATCTGTGAGCGGAGTGAACTTGTTAAAGATCGGCGCAATAAAGGTCGGGTAAATGGCAAGCACCATTAGGTTGAACACGCTCCATACTGCCCAAAGATAGAGCCACCAGTAATCGCCAGCGCCTTCCATCAGCCAGAGTGCGGCAAATAAAATTGGTGCGCCAAGCGCAATACCCAAGATGCTTTGTTTGATCATGTCGCCAACAAAAATAGCGCGTGTCATCTTGTTGAAGCCAAAGTGCGCATCGATGACAAAGGTTTTGTAGTAATCAAATGGCGCATCAACAATACCGCTGATGATGAGCGCACTTAATATCACCACTGCACCGCGAAGCATCTCATGTTCTGGCATGAAATCACGCCAAACATAATCTATCCACTGTAAGCCGCCGCCCAATGTAAATGTGAGGAGTAATGCCGCCTGTACAATGCTCTCAGCAATGACCAACTTGGTTTTGGCTGCCGTGTAGTCGGCCGCCTTTTGATGCGCCTCTAAACTGATGTCCTTCTTAAACGCTTTGGGCACCTCATCGCGATGTTTTTGCACAAAGCCAATATGGCGATTTCCAAGCCAGATGCGGGTGAGCGTGGTTAACGCCACTAAACTAATGAAGAGAATGCTAAGCGTAGAACTCGGTGTAGATGCCATGATATTTAGGTTTTTCAGTTAAACTAACGACATTATAGAAGCTTCAATCGAGCGAAGGTTCACCAATTGCAATTTATTCAACAAAATTAATGGAAATCATGATGGCAAATCCCAACGACAATTTAATCTGGCTTGACATGGAAATGACGGGCTTGGTGCCAGACACTGACCGCATTATCGAGTTGGCGGTTGTGGTCACGGATGCTGAATTAAATGTGATCGCGGAGTCGCCAGTGATTGTGATCCATCAATCAGATGAAATGCTAGATGGCATGGATGCTTGGAATAAAGGGACGCACGGGCGCTCTGGATTGATTGAGAAGGTGAGGGCATCAACCACGAACGAGGAGCAAGCTACAGAACAGATGCTGGAGTTCTTGAAACAGCATGTGCCGGCAGGTAAGTCGCCGATGTGTGGTAACTCCATCTGCCAGGACAGGCGCTTTATGGCGCGTTACATGCCGAAGCTCGAGCAGTACTTTCATTACCGCAATTTGGACGTGAGTACATTTAAAGAGTTGGCGCGTCGCTGGAAACCAACGATTTACTCAGGCTTTAAGAAGGCAAGTAAGCATGAGGCTTTGGCGGATATTTACGAATCTATCGACGAGCTCAAATACTACCGCGAACACTTTATCAAGCTCGACTAAAACACCTGGCAAAAAAATGGGTGCGACCAGCGCACCCGAAGGGAGGAGAAAATAAGCTTAGGAGTAAGCCCGCTTTTACATAAGCAGTTTACGTGCCAGTTTTCTCGCTTCCCTTTATTAATGATGCCCTTTGTTTAATATCTCTTCGTACATTCCCATGTAATCGACCGCGCTCTTAGACCAGTCCAGGTCTTGGCGCATCCCGTTTTCTTGTATTGCTTTCCATGTATTCTTGTCTTGGTAGTAGGCTAAAGCCTTGCCCACCTTGTAAATGAGCTCACTCTCGTTAGCTTCTTTCATGACAAAGCCGGTTGCTGTTTTGCGCAAAATGCTCGCATCATCACTATCATTAACCGAGTCAGCAAGTCCACCTGTGTTGGTCACAACAGGGGGCGTCCCATAGCGAAGGCCGTACATTTGATTAAGGCCGCAGGGCTCAAAGCGGGATGGCATGATAAAGATGTCGCAGCCCGCCATAATTTGGTGCGAAAGTGACTCGTTGTAGCCGATGGTCACGCTCACCTGGCCTGGAAAGCGTTTGGCTAGATCGCGATAGCCTTGTTCGAAGCTTGGGTCGCCGCTGCCAAGCACCACTAACTGACAGTTGTGATGGTTGATGAATGTTTCTGCGCAAGATAAAAGTATGTCCAGCCCTTTTTGGTGGGTGAGGCGGCTCACAACGCCCAGAAGTGGGGTGCTGGCTTCGACGCTTAAGCCGAGTTCGCGCTGCAGCGCGGCTTTAACGGCTGCCTTGCCAATGAGATTGTCTGCGTCATAATTTGCTGCCAGATGCGGGTCGGTGGCTGGGTTCCATTCCTTGGTATCAAGGCCATTTAAGATGCCGCGTATTTCTTTGCCGCGGGCGGTAAGTAAGCCCTGCATGCCAAAGCCATACGCTTCTGTTTGAATCTCTTTTGCGTAGGTGGGGCTGACCATTGATAGGCCGTCGGCATAGAAAATCCCTGCTTTCAAGAATGAAAACTGTCCGTAATATTCCACGCCATTGATTTGATAGCTTTCAGCAGGCAATCCTAAGCGCGTCACCCAGTCTGCCCCGTAACAGCCTTGGAAGGCTAAGTTATGGATGCTTAACACGGACTTTGCCTGTTTCATTTTGGTGCGTCCTGCACCCATAAAATGCATGAAAGCAGGCGTGAGTCCTGATTGCCAGTCGTTGCAGTGCGTAATGTCTGGGACCCAATCCTTGAGCGGGCTTTTCTCATCGCTTAAGATGGCTGCAACTAATGAAAGCGTGCCGAAACGGTAGGGGTTGTCTTCCCAGTCCTTGCCGGTGGCATCCACATAAGGACCGCCGTCGCGTTGGTATAAGCCGACTGATTCGATTGCCATCACAGGCACCCGCGTTTCAGGCATCTCTCCCAAGATTAGGTTGATAGCACCGACATGGGGGAGGTTTGAAATCGTGGTAAGCAGGCTTGGATTAATGAGCTTATCTAGCACCGCAGGGTAGCCTGGTATTAGAATCCGCACGTCAGCGCCAAGCTCCTGAAGTGCGGCAGGCAAAGAGCCGCTGACATCTGCCAGACCACCAGTTTTAATGAGAGGATAGGCTTCAGAGGTAACGAATAGAATACGCAATTTTTACGGCTCTCGGTTGAATCAATTGATGCAGTCCATCATACTGACGGTATGATGCCAAATCAAGGCGCAAAGATTGATTAAGAGGAAATAAACATGGGGATGACAGCCTTTTTTGCAGTGGGGATCGGTGCCGCAATTGGTGCATGGGGAAGGTGGTGGTTGAGTTTGGCGCTTAACGCCTTATTTCCATTCTTGCCACTAGGGACCTTGGCCGCTAACTTGGTCGGCGGTTATTTGATGGGCATCAGTATGGGTTTGGTGGCTTTAGGCGGCTTACTAAGCCCGGAATTACGGTTGCTCATCACGACAGGTTTTCTTGGCGGTTTGACGACTTTTTCTACTTTCTCTGCCGAGTCGGTGACGCTCTTTTCTCGCGGTGAATACGGCTGGGCATCCGTGCACTTACTTGGTCACGTGATGGGCTCTTTACTGATGACTGCGCTGGGTTTGATGACCGTGCAACTTTTGAAGCAGTCAGCGCTCTGATATTGCATGAGTTTACGATTACGCCTTAACCTGTTGATCACTGCCTTGTCGCTTGCCTTTATGCTCGCGGCAGGTTGGGCAATTGTCAATGACGCTAAGATTTCTATTCGAGAGCGCGTCGAGGCGGCTTCACGCGTAACGGTGCAGTTACTCGATAACGTTATTGTGACCTCTGTCATGAACCCAAGCTTGGGCGAGACGACGGAAGTGTTAAATGTCTTTCTTCGCTCCCTAGGCTATGTGCGAAGTAGCCAAATAGCACTCTATGATTATCGTGGTAATGTCTTGTATACATCCCCGCAGTCGACCTATCGGAGTGATGTGCATCCGCCGCAATGGTTTGTGAACGCTGTTGAGCCTAAAAAAGAAATCGTGCAACGCCATGTACGCTACGGCACACTAGTTGTGACGTCCAGTGCCGCAGGCTCTATTCGTGAGGCTTGGCGAGGTGTTGAGAAGTTAATGTGGATGGGTCTAGGCTTCTTCTTGCTGCTCAATATTATGGTGTACGCATTGCTAAGCCATTCATTGCGTCCAGTGCGCCATATTCTTGGTGCAATTAACCGTATGCAAGAAGGTGACTTAACTGTTCGCCTTGAGCCTTTCAAGCTCCCTGAGTTTGATACCATTGGGCAGAGTTTAAATCGTATGGCGGAGTCCTTAGAGGCCGAACGTCAGCTTGAAGAGAATCGGCAACTAACTGCATTGATCCAGTCGCATATAGAAGATGAAAGGCGAAGTTTGGCCCGTGAGTTGCACGATGAACTTGGTCAATATGTGACCGCCATTAAAACCTTCGCGGTCGGGATTGCTAATAAAACGGTCGAGAAGATGCCGGACATTTCATCTAACGCTCAAACCATCGTGGCGGCAGCCAACCATATCTACGATGGCATGCACGATATTATTCGCCACCTCCGCCCTGGCTCGCTTGATAACTTGGGCCTTTCTGAGACGCTCAAAGATGCGGTCAATCACCTTCAGAAACAGCATCCTGCAATTGAATTTAAGCTCGAGTTGGCAGGTGACTTGGATAAGCTTGGTGAGAATCTCAATATTAATTTCTACCGAATTGTTCAAGAGTCACTCAATAACGCCGTAAAGCACTCAAAAGCGAGTAAGATTGCTGTGACCTTGAAGCAAGATAAAGCTGGCAATGTAAGCTTGATCATTCAAGACAACGGGCTTGGAATGGACGTCAATACCGTTGACCAAACCCAACATTTTGGTTTGCTTGGTATGCGTGAGCGAACACAGGCATTTCATGGTCAATTTAATATAGCGTCGTCTCCAAAAAAAGGCACGACTATTTCTATCTACATCCCCAAGGAGTCAATTGGATGAGCGCCCCGATTAATGTGTTGTTAGTGGATGACCACGCGGTCGTTCGTATGGGCTTTAAAATGCTCTTAGAGTCCGATGCGGATATCAAAGTGGTCGCAGAAGCAGATAGTGGTGAAAATGGCGTAAAAATGTACATGGAACATAGGCCAGATGTTGTTGTGATGGACATTACCATGCCTGGGATTGGCGGACTTGAAGCAACGGATCGCATCATGGCAAAAGATAGCTCAGCGCGTATCCTTGTGCTTTCGGCGCATGAAGATTCTGTGCATCCTAAACGCGTTCTTAATGCGGGAGCAATGGGTTATTTAACAAAGCGCAGTGCGGCTGAGGAGTTGATTAAAGCCATTCGAACCGTCGCTGGTCGCAAGATGTACTTGGAGGCAAGCATTGCTCAGCAAATGGCGATTCAGCAGTTAAATGGCGAGAAAAATCCTGTGGATGTGCTTTCGGATCGTGAGTTCGAAGTGTTTATGGCGCTAGCTAAAGGTCAGACGACCAATCAAATTGCTGAGACATTAAGTCTCTCACCGCGGACTGTTGGGACGCATTTGTACAATATTAAACAAAAACTAAATGCTGGCAACTCAGCAGAAATTGCCCTAATCGCTATGCGCTCAGGCTTAATTGATCCTTAAGCTTTATTCTTTGCGCTAGCATTGGCGCTCACGCTCATTACGCCGCTACTGATGATTAATACAATTGCTAGCCAGCGGTCTATTGATAGCATTTCTTTCCAAAGCAGAATCCCGAACAAGCTCGCGAGTACTACTGTCGTGTAGGCTAGGCTACCAACGACCAATGGATTACCTGTTCGATAAGCCCTTGTCATGGCAAGTTGAGCAATAGTCGCACAAGTGCCTAGGCTTGCTAGGATGGGGAGGTCCTCAATCGACAATGGGCTAAAGTGGTGAATGAACATCCATGCACCGCCACCCAACGTACAAACGAGCGAGAAGTAAAATACGGTGCGCCAGTCAGGCTCGCCAGCACGTCCGAGTTGGGCGACATGCACATAGACTAATCCAGCTAATAGTCCAGAAAGCAACCCCATCCCTCCTGCAAGAAACTCCCCGTAATGAATGCTGGGTTTTAATAAGAACGTCACGCCGATAAATCCAGTTAGGATGGCAATCAGTAATATTTTCTTAGGTTTTTCATGAAGTGCAATCGTTAAAATTGCAGTCATCGCCAACGGAGATGTGTAGTTGAGGGTGATCGCGGTGGCAAGGGGGAGTTCGCTAATCGCGTAGAAAAACATCACCATCGAGATGAAGCCAATAATGGCGCGGGACATCTGCTTTTTAAAATGTGGTGTCTTGAGAGATAGTCGATTGACGATCAAATAGCTAGCAATAAACACTAAGCCAACTAAAGAGCGATAAAAAACGAGTTCTGCGCTAGAGAATTTGTGTGAGGCGATTTTGACTAACACGCCCATGACTGCGAAGAAGAATGCTGCGACCAGCATCCATAGGCTACCCCATTTGAATTGCTTCACAGATGCGGTTCAAGCTGCGAACGCAGCCAGTAATGAAAATGCTCTAAGCCAGTTTCCATCGGGTGTTGATATGGGCCGCGCTCATCCAATCCTTGAGAGAATAGCGCACGGCGACCATCATGCATGCGCTGACAAATTTCTTTATCCTCAATCGCAGTTTCCTCATATGCGGCTTGCTGTGCGGCGACATATTCACGCTCAAAAAGGGCAATATCTTCAGGGTAATAAAACTCAACAACATTGGAGCATTTATCAACACTGCGAGGAATAATGTGAGAAACCACAAGCACGTTTGGATACCATTCAATCATGAGGAATGGGTAATATACCATCCAAATGGCGCCATGCTTGGGTAAGCCTTTTTTGGCTTGGTATTGTCTAACCTGCGTTTGCCAATTTTTATAGATCTCTGAGCCGGCTTTTTCGTAGCTTGGTTTATAGCCAACCGTTTGCACGCTGTAATCTTTGCCAAACTCCCAGTTGAGTATGTCGCAATCTACAAAGCGGTCTAAACCTGGGTGGAATGGGCCTACGTGGTAGTCCTCTAAGTACACTTCAATAAACGTCTTCCAATTGAAGTCGTACTCATCAACGGTTACTCGGTCTAGTATGTAATTGGTAAAGTCGAAATCCTGCTTGCAGCCTAGTGCGGCTAAGTCCTCCGCGATGTTGCGTTTGCTGTTAAAAAGCAAGCCCTGCCAGTTAGTGAGCGGAGTGTGATCCAAGTGCAGACATGGGTTTTCATCAAAGTGCGGGGCACCTAAAAGCTCGCCTTGGAGGTTGTAAGTCCAGCGATGGAGCGGGCAGACGATATGTTTTGTGTTGCCTTGGCCATTAAGCATCAGTGCTTGTCGATGGCGACAGACATTGCTGATTAGACTTATCCCTTGCTGGTTATGCACCAAGGCTTTAGCGTCTTGCATCCAGCTAAGGGTATAAAAATCCCCTTGATTTGGCACCATAAGCTCATGCCCCAAATACTGTGGCGCTTTTGGAAATAAGTATTTTGCTTCCAGTGCATAAATAGCGGGGTCGCTATACCAAGCAACGGGCAATTGTGCTGCTGCATTTGTGTTTATATCGTTGCTTGATGCGAGAGAAATCATGATGCTTAGTACTGTTCCGCTAAATATTATTTATGCAAAATTTAGGCGCTAAAGGGCTTGTTTTTATGCGTTTAATTATTTTGAGGTCGGGATTTTGCCCGAACCTTATTTTTTTTCAAGTTTTTTCCATTAGGTTTGTGTTTGTTTTGATGTAAGTCAGATGAAATTGGAATAAGTTTCAGCCACTTAAATGATAAATAATTAGGTGCTAAAAAGGCCTCAATTCTTGCCTAAAAGCATGTTTTGAGATAATCTCATTGCCTTAGAAGTAAAACAATTTCTTTGGCTCAAGGAGCAGACGAATGAAAAATCCACTAGATTCAATTTTAGGTACGATCATCTCAGGTTTGATTCTGACATTTGTGTTGTTTTCGTTTGTTAAACATTTTGTATTGGCGGGGGTTTAAATCATGGAATATTCAATGGGTATTTTCCGCTGGTTACACATCATGGCAGGCATTACCTGGATTGGCCTGCTTTACTATTTTAATTTGGTGCAAGTGCCTGCGATGAAGGATGCCGCGGCTGACGGCACTGCTGCAGGCATCTCTAAACACGTAGCACCTCGTGCTTTACTTTGGTTCCGTTGGTCGGCTGTGGCTACTTGGTTAATGGGTGCTGCTCTGTTGGGCCCTAGCTTTAGCGCAGCCTTTACCTTGCAAGCTGGTTATACAGGTATCGGCATCGGTGCTTGGTTAGGTAGCATTATGTTGTTCAATGTTTGGGTGCTTATTTGGCCTAATCAACAAAAGATTTTAGGTCTCGTTTCTGCTACGGATGATGAAAAAGCTAAAGCGCGTCGCGTGGCATTTTTGGCATCACGAACCAATATGATGCTTTCAGTCCCTATGCTATTTTTTATGGCGAACGGTCTTTCACATAAAGCGCTTATCGGACTATAAGATTTTCACTTAAGTTGGAATCGGCGGCTTAAGCCGCCTTTTTCATTTTTATATGGCAACAGATGGTTGCCTATTTTGTTTTGTAAGTATTGAGTAAAGTGATATGTCACAACATTTGATGAACACGTATGCCCGTCAACCCGTTTGCTTTGTTAAAGGTGAAGGCGTTTGGCTTTTTGATCCAGCTGGAAATCGTTATTTAGATGCGCTCGCTGGGGTCGCGGTGAATGGTTTGGGACACGCACATCCCAAGCTAGTTAAAGCGATTAGCGAGCAAGCAGCAAGGCTCATTCACGTTTCTAATGTTTATAACATCAATGAACAGGCGCGCCTTGCAGACAAGCTATGCGAAATCTCCGGCATGGACAAAGTATTCTTTTGTAACTCTGGCTGTGAGGCGAACGAGGCTTCAATTAAATTAGCTAGACTTTACGGGCACAACAAGGGCATTAAAAATCCTGAAATTATCGTGATGGAAAAGGCTTTTCATGGCCGTACATTAGCAACACTTTCAGCGACAGGTAACCGCAAAACGCAAGCTGGCTTTGAGCCGCTTGTGAGCGGTTTTGTCCGTGTGCCGTTTGATGATGTTGAAGCCGTGCGTCAAGTTGCAGCTCACAATAAAAACGTGGTGGCGATTTTGGTTGAGCCTGTGCAAGGCGAGGGCGGGATTAATATTCCGCATGATGCTTCTGGCTATTTAGAGCAATTGCGTAAAATTTGCGATGACAACGGTTGGTTGTTGATGCTCGATGAAGTACAAACAGGCATAGGCCGCACGGGGACTTGGTTTGCGTTTCAACATACCAACATCGTGCCTGATGTGATGTCTTTGGCTAAAGGCCTAGGTTCTGGTGTTCCGATTGGTGCTTGTGTTGCTAAAGGCGCAGCTGCTGAAACCTTTACTTATGGCAAACATGGCTCAACATTTGGCGGTAATCCATTGGCGACAGCTGCTGGTCTTGCCACGCTGCAAATTATCGAAGAAGAAAATCTTCGTGCCCATGCAGAAAAGATGGGTGATGTGATTTGTAACGGCTTGCGTACAGCGCTAAAAGATGTTGCTGGTGTGAATGTCATCCGTAATGCGGGTTTAATGATTGGGGTCGAACTCAATCGCCCATGTGGTGATTTGGTCAAACGTGCGCTAGCTGAAAAGCTTTTAATAAACGTTACTGCTGACAATGTGGTGCGTTTGTTACCGCCGCTTGTGATTAATCAAAGCGAAGCAGAGCAGTTGGTGGCAATCTTAGCTAGACTGATTAAGCAATTTTTAAGTGAATAAATTTTTTTAAATTAATGGTTTAAACGTCCAATTTTTTGGTCAACATCATGACAATCAAACACTTTTTACAATTCAATGACTTAAATCTTGACGAGCTCAATCATATTTTTGAGCGCACACGTTGGATTAAGGCGCAATTCAAAGCCTATCAACAGTACTGGCCACTTTCAGATCGCACATTGGTGATGATTTTTGAGAAGGCGAGTACCCGTACACGTTTATCTTTTGAAGCGGGTATGCAGCAGTTAGGCGGTTCAGCAATCTATCTGAATACCCGAGATTCACAATTGGGTCGCGGAGAGCCAGTAGAAGATGCTGCACAGGTCATCTCTCGAATGAGTGACATCGTGATGATTCGTACGTTTGAGCAAGATATTATTGAGCGCTTTGCGGCTAATTCTCGCGTGCCAGTGATTAATGGTTTAACCAATGAATATCATCCATGCCAGATTTTGGCGGACATCTTCACGTTTATTGAACACCGTGGACCTATCAAGGGTAAAACCGTAGCATGGATTGGGGACTCAAACAATGTTTGTAATACCTGGTTGCAAGCTGCGGAGGTGCTGGACTTTAATGTGCATGTTTCAACCCCGCCAGGCTATGAAGTTGAACCTGAGCGTGCCAACCTCTACGGTGATAGCCACTACGAGGAGTTTGCTGATCCGATGGAGGCAGCACGCGGAGCCGACTTGGTGACAACAGATGTTTGGACTTCAATGGGGTTTGAGGCTGAAAACGAAGAGCGTATGCGTGACTTTGCTGATTGGCAAGTTGACGCAGAGATGATGCGCGTTGCAAAAGAGGATGCTTTGTTTATGCATTGCTTGCCAGCGCATCGTGGTGAGGAGGTTTCTGCCGAAGTGATCGATGGTAAACATTCAGTGGTATGGGATGAGGCTGAAAATCGATTGCATGTTCAAAAGGCGCTTATGGAGTATCTTTTGTTAGGAATAGTTAAGTAAAAATTAAGATTGGGAAAGAAGTAATGAGCGATATTAAAAAAGTAGTGTTGGCGTATTCGGGTGGTCTTGATACTTCAGTGATTTTGAAGTGGCTGCAAGATGAATACAAATGCGAAGTGGTGACATTCACTGCTGACTTAGGTCAAGGTGAAGAGTTAGAGCCGGCACGCTCAAAAGCCAAAGCGGCAGGTGTTAAAGAGATTTATATTGATGACGTGCGTGAAGAGTTTGTGCGTGATTTTGTATTCCCAATGTTCCGTGCGAATACGGTTTATGAAGGCGAATATTTGCTTGGTACTTCAATCGCGCGTCCATTAATTGCAAAACGATTGATTGAGATTGCGAATGAGACAGGCGCTGACGCTATTTCCCATGGTGCGACAGGTAAGGGTAACGATCAAGTCCGCTTTGAGCTTGGTGCGTATGCATTAAAACCTAACATTCATATTATCGCTCCATGGCGGGAGTGGGATTTGCTCTCACGTGAAAAGCTTTTGGCCTATGCGGAAAAGCACGGCATCCCTGTTGAAATGAAACATAAGCAAGGGGGCAGCCCATATAGCATGGATGCCAATTTGTTACACATCTCTTATGAAGGCCGTCATTTAGAAAATCCAGCCGCGGAGGCTGAAGAAGATATGTGGCGCTGGACAGTATCGCCAGAAAAAGCGCCTGATGCCGCTGAATATATTGATATTGAATATGTGAATGGTGATCCAGTAGCGCTAGATGGTAAAAAAATGAAAGCCCATGAAATCTTGGCATATTTGAACAAGGTTGGGGGTAAGCACGGCATTGGCCGTTTGGACTTGGTGGAAAATCGTTATGTGGGCATGAAGTCACGCGGTTGCTACGAGACCCCAGGCGGTACGATATTACTCAAGGCTCACCGCGCGATTGAATCAATCACGCTAGACCGCGAAGTAGCGCATTTGAAAGATGATTTAATGCCACGCTATGCCAGCATGATTTATAACGGTTACTGGTGGAGCCCAGAGCGTTTGGCACTTCAAAGCTTAATCGACCATACGCAAAAAACAGTCAATGGCTGGGTGCGCTTGAAACTTTATAAAGGCAATGTGATTGTTGCAGGTCGTGATTCGAAAACGGATTCATTGTTTGATCCAAACATTGCAACGTTTGAAGATGACAAAGGCGCTTATGACCAAAAAGATGCGGCTGGCTTTATCAAGCTTAATGCATTGAGATTGCGAATTGCGGCTAATTTAAAACAAAAGAAAAACTAAATATTAAAGGAAAAATATCATGGCTCAATTTGATAATGTAAGCGTTAAAAGAAAAGCAAACGTCTATTTTGATGGTAAATGCGTTAGCCATACGGTTTTGTTTCCTAATGGGACACGTAGCACGATTGGTGTGATTTTCCCAAGCTCACTTACATTTAATACAGCAGCGCCAGAATTGATGGAAATCAACCTGGGCGTTTGTAAAGTACGTCTTGCAGGCGAAACGGAGTGGAAAACTTATAGTGCAGGTGAAAAATTCACAGTGCCAGGCAATTCATCGTTTGATATTGAAGTGCTTGAAACGCTCGATTACGTCTGTCATTTTGAATAATTAAGAGGTCGATATGCCATCTTTTGACATTACATCTGAAGTTGATATGGTCGCGTTAAAAAATGCGATTGATGTGGTTGGTCGTAGTATTACAAATCGCTACGACTTTAAAGGCACAAGCGCTAATGTGGAGCTTAATGAGAAAGATAGCTTGCTGACTTTGTTTGGTGATTCAGATTTTCAACTAGATCAGATCAAAGACATTTTATTGCCTGCGATGGAAAAGAAAGAGGCTGACAGTGCAAAACGCCTTGATCATCAAGATGTTCAAAAGATTTCAGGCAATAAAGTGAAACAGGTGCTAAAAATTAAAGATGGTATTGATACGGAGCTTGCGAAACGTATCGTTAAGCTTATTAAAGATAGTGGCGTGAAGGTGCAAGCAAGTATTCAAGGTGACACAGTGCGTGTGGTAGGCGCTAAGCGTGATGTTCTACAAGACACGATAGCGCATGTGAAAAAATCTGTGACTGACTTCCCTTTGCAGTTTGGTAATTTTAGAGATTAATTTTTATATTGTTAGAAACTGAATGAGCGCAAAAACCCTTTACGATAAATTGTTTGATTCTCATGTGGTGACCGAGGAAAACGGCACTGCGTTGATTTATATTGACCGTCATTTGGTGCATGAGGTCACAAGTCCGCAAGCTTTTGAAGGATTGCGCTTGGCTGGTCGTAAGCCTTGGCGTAAAGATTCAATTGTAGCCACGGCTGACCATAACACGCCAACCAATGGCTGGGAAAAAGGGTTGGACGGGATTGCTGACCCTATCTCACGTATTCAAATAGAAACGCTTGATAGCAATATTAAAGAGTTTGGTGCAAAAGCATATTTTCCATTTATGGATAAAGGCCAAGGCATTGTTCACGTGATGGGGCCAGAGCAGGGTGCAACATTGCCGGGAATGACCGTTGTCTGTGGTGACTCTCACACAAGTACGCATGGTGCATTTGGGGCTTTAGCACACGGCATTGGAACATCTGAAGTCGAGCACGTGATGGCGACACAATGTTTAGTGCAGAAAAAATCCAAATCAATGCTTGTACGTGTTGATGGCAAGTTAGGTGGTGGCGTGACAGCCAAAGATGTGGCATTGGCGATTATCGGTAAGATTGGCACAGCAGGTGGTACGGGGTATGCGATTGAGTTTGGTGGTAGTGTTATTCGTGCGTTGACGATGGAAGGGCGCATGACCCTATGTAATATGGCGATTGAAGCTGGCGCTCGTGCAGGCATGGTGGCTGTTGATGATGCGACGATTAATTACGTTAAAGGTCGCCCTTATGCCCCTAAAGCAGACCAATGGGATGCAGCGGTAGCCTATTGGCGCACTTTAGTAAGTGACGATGGCGCTAAGTTTGATGCGACGGTCACTTTGAATGGCGATGATATTCAGCCGCAAGTCACTTGGGGTACCTCACCTGAAATGGTGGTGGGGATTAATGGTGTTGTGCCAGATCCTGCAAGCGAAGCTGATCCGACTAAGAAAGGCAGCATGGAACGTGCCTTGCAATATATGGGCTTAAAAGCAAACACGCCCATGAATGAGATTGGTATTGATAAAGTGTTTATTGGATCATGCACTAACTCACGCATTGAGGATTTGCGTGCAGCAGCGAGCGTCGCTAAAGGTAAGAAAATTGCTGCTAATGTTAAGTTGGCCTTGGTAGTGCCAGGTTCCGGCTTAGTAAAAGCGCAAGCAGAAGCGGAAGGCTTGGATAAGGTATTTAAAGAAGCGGGATTCGAATGGCGCGAGCCAGGCTGCTCAATGTGCTTGGCGATGAACGCTGACCGATTAGAATCGGGTGAGCGCTGTGCTTCAACCTCCAACCGTAATTTTGAAGGTCGCCAAGGCTTGGGTGGAAGAACGCATTTGGTGAGTCCAGAAATGGCCGCTGCTGCAGCGATTGCCGGACATTTTGTTGATGTCCGTACCTTTAATTAAGAGATTGATGATATGCAAGCATTTACCCAATTAAATGGTTTAGTGGTTCCGCTCGATAGAGCGAATGTCGATACAGACGCGATTATTCCTAAACAGTTTTTGAAATCCATTAAGAGAAGCGGCTTTGGCCCAAATGCTTTTGATGAATGGCGTTATTTAGACCATGGCGAGCCTGGTATGGATAACAGCAAGCGCAAACTCAATCCTGATTTTGTGTTGAATCAAACGCGTTACCAAGGCGCATCAGTGCTTTTGGCGCGCGAAAACTTTGGTTGTGGCTCTAGTCGTGAGCATGCGCCCTGGGCGCTTGAAGACTATGGCTTCCGTGTCATTATCGCCCCAAGTTTTGCTGATATATTCTTTAATAACTGCTTCAAGAACGGCATGTTGCCAATCGTATTGTCTGCGGATGATGTGGATGCTTTATTTAAAGAAGCTGAAGCTGAAGAGGGTTATAAGCTCAATATTGATTTGAGTGCACAAAATATTACTACGCCAAGCGGCAAGTCATACAAGTTTGATGTGGATGCCTTCCGTAAGCACTGCTTGTTGAACGGGTTGGATGATATTGGTTTAACTATGCAGCACCAGGATGCAATTAAAGCCTTCGAAGAAAAACATAAAGCGACACAACCATGGCTTTTTAATTAGTCATTAATTTTTATATTTTCAATTACATATTGGTATTTGTTAGGAATTTAGATGAAGATTGCAGTTCTGCCAGGTGATGGCATCGGCCCAGAAATCGTTGCGCAAGCGGTGAAGGTGTTAAATGCCTTAAATATTGGTCTTGAAATGAAAGAGGCGCCAATTGGGGGTGCTGGTTATGAAGCGGCTGGCGATCCACTTCCTGCGGATACCTTAAAGTTAGCTAAAGAGTCTGATGCAGTATTGCTCGGTGCTGTTGGTGACTGGAAATATGACTCATTACCACGCGATATGCGTCCTGAGCGTGGTTTGCTCCGCATTCGTAAAGAACTAAATTTGTTCGCCAACTTGCGTCCTGCATTGCTCTACCCAGAGCTCGCTTCCGCGTCTACTTTGAAACCAGAAGTCGTTGCTGGTTTAGATATTATGATTGTGCGTGAATTAACGGGGGATATTTACTTCGGTCAACCACGCGGCATTTCAACCTTGCCAAACGGTGAGCGCGAAGGTGTGAACACCATGCGTTATTCCGAATCTGAAATACGTCGTATCGGTCATGTGGCGTTCAGTATCGCAATGAAGCGCAATAAAAAAGTTTGCTCAGTAGATAAGGCAAACGTCCTTGAGACGACTGAGTTATGGCGTCAGGTGATGATTGAAATTTCTAAAGAATATCCGGAAGTTGAGCTAAGTCACATGTATGTGGATAACGCTGCGATGCAATTAATTCGTGCGCCTAAGCAATTTGATGTGATGGTGACTGGAAATATTTTCGGTGATATTTTATCTGATGAGGCTTCAATGTTGACGGGATCGATTGGTATGTTGCCGTCAGCGTCGCTGGATGAGAACAACAAAGGTATGTACGAGCCTAGTCATGGCTCTGCGCCTGATATCGCCAATCAAGATATTGCAAATCCATTAGCGACCATTCTTTCAGCAGCAATGATGTTGCGGTATAGCTTTAACGATGAAAAGAATGCCACACGTATTGAAGATGCTGTGAAAAAAGCATTAGCGCAAGGTTACCGTACTGCGGATATTTACACTGAAGGTACTAAGAAGGTGAAATGTAGCGAAATGGGCGATGCGGTAGTTGCTGCTTTATAAAAGATTTAGGAAAACGAGAAAATGTTAAAAGTAGGCTTTATTGGTTGGCGCGGTATGGTGGGCTCAGTGCTCATGCAACGTATGTTGGAAGAGAACGACTTTGCAAACATTGAACCACAGTTTTTTACGACATCACAAGTGGGCGGTGCAGGTCCCAATGTTGGTAAAGATACACCTTCGTTAAAAGACGCTAAAAATATTGCTGAACTGAAGCATATGGACGTGATTGTGTCCTGCCAAGGTGGCGATTACACCAGTGAGGTATTCCCTAAGTTACGTGGTGATGGTTGGAATGGCCATTGGATTGATGCCGCTTCAACATTGCGTATGGAAGATGACGCCGTCATTATTCTTGATCCAGTGAACATGCACGTTATTAAAGACGCGATGCAAAAAGGTGGTAAAAACTGGGTGGGTGGTAATTGTACTGTTTCACTCATGCTCATGGCTTTGAATGGATTATTTAAAGAAAACTTGGTGGAATGGGCAACTTCTATGACCTACCAAGCTGCATCAGGTGCTGGGGCACAAAATATGCGTGAATTGCTCAAGCAAATGGGTGCTGCAAATCAGGCGGTTGCTAGTTTGCTCGCCGACCCAGCTTCCGCCATATTAGATATCGACCGGACTGTCGCGGCCACATTGCGTGACGATGCTTTTCCTACAGCGCACTTTGGTGTGCCATTGGCTGGTAGCTTAATCCCTTGGATTGATAAAGACCTAGGTAATGGCCAAAGTAAAGAAGAATGGAAGGGCGGTGCTGAAACCAACAAGATTCTTGGTTTAGAAGCTAATCCTATTGTGATTGACGGTTTATGTGTGCGCATTGGTGCAATGCGTTGTCATTCTCAAGCGCTCACAATTAAGCTCAAAAAAGATGTGCCTTTAGATGAAATTAACGATATGTTGGCAAATGCTAATCAATGGGCGAAAGTGATACCGAATGAGCGTGAAGCAAGCATGAAACTACTTACACCTGGTGCCGTGACCGGCACGCTCACAACGCCAGTAGGACGTCTGCGTAAGATGGGCATGGGTGGCGAATACTTGTCAGCCTTTACTGTTGGGGACCAATTGCTATGGGGAGCTGTAGAGCCGCTCCGCCGTATGTTGGACATTTTGGTCAAGTCTTAGTATTTACTGAATGACTTGCCTTGCGATGCATTGAATTCGATGTTACTTTTAATTCCGTTTTGAGTTTCAGTTGGCTGGAAAATAGTGAACAAGTTAATTAATAAGCAAATCTTTCTGGCACTCTTTTTTGTGCTCATTCCTTTGACCGTTTCGGCCACAGGCTTGGGTAAGCTGAATGTTTTTTCTGCATTAGGCGAACCACTTAACGCTGAAATTGAGTTGTTGTCTGCAACGCCAGAGGAGCTTGAAACGCTTACCGCTAGCCTTGGTTCAGAGGAGCAATATGCTGCGCAAGGCATTGATAAAGCTGCTATTCAACAAAATATCAAAGTAGATATTACTAAAAAACCAAATGGCACTTCTGTTGTTCAATTAACTTCTAGTCAAGTTGTAACTGATCCATTTTTAGACATATTGGTTCAGGTGGTTTGGAGTGACGGTCAATTGTCACGTGAATACACTTTATTGCTAGACCCCTCCGATTACTCTGCCTCAACAATTAATAGCCCTGCTGTTGAAGCATCGCAGGCTGTGGCTAAACAATCAGCGCTATCGCCTCAAGCTGATACGCATGTGAAAGCTAAACAATCGGTTACCACGGTAAAAGGGGACTCTTTGAGTGCTATTGCAAAGCGAATTCAGGTCCAAGATGTAAATCTTGATCAAATGTTGCTTGGGCTATACAAAGCAAATCCCAATGCATTTGATGGCGGCAATATGAATCGTCTGAAAGTGGGACAGGTGATTCATGTACCGAGTGCTGAAACTTTACTAGCGACAAGTGAGGATGAAGCGAAAGCTGAAATTAAAGCGCAAACAACTAACTGGCATGCATATGTAGCCAAGCTCTCTGATGCGGTTGGTTATTCAGATGCCAACGAAAACGCTGTTAACAATCAAAGTAGCGGTAAGGTAGCAACTAAGGCTGAGGATAAAGCAGCGCCTGTTGCTGACGGTCCACGTGATGTTGTGAAGCTTGCTAAAACAGAGTTAACAAAGGCATCTGAAGGATCTTCATCTCAGGCTGAAACTAAAACGTCTGAACAGGCCAACGCTAACTTACAAGATGATTTAGTTGCTAAAGAAAATGCCATTAAAGAAACAGATGAAAAGTCTGCTGCTTTGGAAAAAAAAATCGCTGATATGAAAAAGCTTTTAGCGATTAAAAATAAAAATATGGCGGATGTTCAAAAGGCTGCAGAGCAAACGAAGAAAGAGTCTGAAGATACAACAAGTATTTTAGGGGGCGTTGATTCGGTTCTTGCTTCGATTGTTGGTGGTGTCTTTCTTTTATTGTTTATAGTGTGGTTTTGGTTTCGCAAGAAAAATAAAGTGCAGTCATCCTTTGAACCTCTAGGGGAGGAACATCATGATGTTTTTGCTCAGTCCGTTGCCAATAGCATTGTGGATTCGACATCATTCTTAAATGATTTCTCTGCCGACACTAGCACATTGATTGATACTCACGAGGTTGATCCTTTGGCCGAGGCTGAGGTTTTTCTGAATTATGGTCGTCATGCTCAAGCTGAAGATATTTTAAAAGAGGCTATCCTAAAATCACCTGAGCGATATGAGCTTCATCAGAAATTGTTGGAGATTTATGCGCAACTCAACAATGCGTCTGCATTTGAACTGCTTGCAGTGGAGCTCTTTTCCCAAATTGGATCTAATGACCCAATTTGGGCAAAGGTGAGCGAGCTCGGTCTGACAATAGATCCTGAAAACAAACTTTATCACCGTGCCAAAGATAACCATTCGTCGGAGGTTTCGGAAACAAAATTAGCCATTAGTGATTTTGCTGATGCAAGTTTGATGGAGGAGCATGCGCCAGTCTCCAATGTGTTAAATCCTTTAGATTCTATGAGGGATGAAAGTGCTGGGCAAATGGAGGAGGTCAGTTTGGGGGTGCAGGAAGTAGCGCTTAAGCCGCTAGAAATGGATCTCACAGGTATTGATTTAAGCTTTGAATCTATTCCGCAGTTTGGTGGTGAAGATACTGCTGTGCCAACCACTATTCCTGATGCTTTTAATGGTGATTTTTCAAACTTGTTAAAGGTTGATATTAAACCGCATGCAACTTCGTCAGCACCTAAACAAAGTGCGCCAAAAAAAGTCGCATCTAACCTAGGAAACAAAAACACATCGAATAACGATGAGTCATCGGATGTTGCGACGAAACTTGAATTGGCGATTGCTTATATCGATATGGCCGATAAAGAGGGTGCTCTTGAACTTCTCGCTGAAGCCCTTATTGACGGTGGGCCTCAACAGCGTGAGCGCGCTCAAGCACTTATTGATAGTTTGGCTTAATGAAATTGAATTTCAAATCAGCCGGGCGAATTAGTCCGGCTTTTTTATTCAAGCAAGATGGCCTGCATCCAGCCGTTAAAATTGCAGCATTTATCCTAATGGCAGTATTGATACCCCATTTGAAGTTTTCAGAACTGTTAAGCTTGGCCTTTCCGCTGTCATTAGCGCTAATACATTTTCGCGTAAGAAGATTTTTCTCTACGTTGCGACGCATGCGTTGGCTTTTTATTTCCATGTTGATTATTTACGCTTACACAACTCCTGGGGAGTATCTGAGAAATTGGCCCATTGATTTGGCACCTAGTTATGAAGGACTTCGCGAAGGCTTTTATCAAATAGCTAGAATTAGTTTAGTATTGGCTGGTATTTCACTACTGATGACAACCTCTACAAGAGAAAATTTGATGGCCGGCATTTATACGATCATCAAACCACTAAGCCTTTTTAATGTATCTCCTGAGCGTTTCACTGCAAGGCTCTACCTCACATTGCAATATATCGACAAAACAAAAAAACGGAACGAAATGCAAGATAAAATATCAGGCTGGCAGGAGGGGTTTCTGGCGCGGTTAAGTAATACTCAAGATCTGGTTTTGGCTGAGATCGTTTCTTTGGATATTCCTCGTTTCGGCTTGTTAGATGGTCTATGTGTTCTAGTGTTTTTAATTGCGATAGGCCTTCATCTATGAGAGTCGCACTAGGATTGGAATATGATGGTAACCATTTTTGTGGTTGGCAGACACAACCTGAAGGTTGTGGTGTTCAAAATCGTTTAGAGCAGGCGCTATCTGATATGGCGGGGCACGAAATTGCTGTTGTCGCTGCAGGCCGCACTGATACAGGTGTTCATGCTTTGTGCCAAGTGGTGCATTTTGATACGGAAACAGAGCGCCCTTTAAGCGCTTGGGTACGAGGCATTAATGCGAATTTACCCCCTAATGTGCGGGTGCTTTGGGCCCACGTTGTGCCTGATGATTTTCATGCGCGTTTCTCTGCAAGAAGACGAGATTATCAGTTTGTACTTTATAACGCACCAGTTGCTCCGGCGGTAATGGCAAATAAAGCCAGTTGGTTTCATTTGCCTCTTGATGTAGAAAAAATGGCAGAAGGTGCAAGATTTCTGGAGGGGGAGCATGATTTTAGTGCTTTTCGTGCTTCAGAATGCCAGGCCAAATCACCAATAAGAAACCTTTACCAAGCTGAAGTGAAAAAGCATGATGATTGGATCGTGTTTAACTTCTCAGGGAATGCTTTCTTGCACCACCAAGTCAGAAATATGGTGGGCGCTTTAGTCTATGTGGGCAAAGGCAGCTTTGCGCCTAATTACATTAACACCTTACTGCAGGCGCGTGATCGCACTCAATCTCCACCAACTTTCTCTCCAGATGGTTTGTATCTGACGGGTGTTGGCTACGAGGCGCATTGGGGCTTGCCACCAACACGTCGTTATATTCAATTTTTTACCTCAAACAGCTAACTAAGCTGTGACAGTTTTACGCCTTTCGGTTACGCTATCATCTTTAACTAAATTGTCTTATTTGTGCGAACTCGTGTAAAAATTTGCGGCATTACCCGCGTCGAAGATGCGCTTGAAGCAATTAATCAAGGCGCTGATGCAATTGGTTTGGTTTTCTATGCTAAAAGCCCGCGCAATGTAAGTGCTACTCAAGCTGCTGAGATAGTTTCTAGCATTCCCGCATTCGTGACGGTCGTTGGTTTATTTGTAGATGCTGAACCTGCCTTTATTCAGGAAGTGCTTTCTGTTGTCAATCTAGATTTGCTTCAATTTCATGGGGATGAAACGCCTTCTGCATGTCGTCAATATTCACGGCCATATATGAAGGCAATTCGCGTTAAAAGTGGTACAAATTTGGTACAATATGCAGCTGATTACGCTGATGCAAAGGCCTTATTGCTAGATGCTTTTGCTGAGGGTGTGCCGGGCGGAACAGGTCTTGTGTTCGATTGGTCATTGATTCCACAAAATTTACCTTTGCCAATTGTCTTGGCGGGTGGCCTAAATGCTGAAAATGTAGGATTGGCGATTGAACAAGTACGACCTTATGCGGTCGATGTGAGTGGTGGTGTTGAAGCCGGTAAAGGAATTAAAGATGTAGCGAAAATCGCTGCATTTATGCGAGGAGTTAGTAATGCAACTTTATGATATGCCAGATGAACGTGGTCACTTTGGCCCTTACGGCGGAATTTTTGTCGCTGAAACCTTGGTGGAGGCACTTGAAGAGCTTCGCCTCATGTATGAAAAATATCGTCATGATCCAGAGTTTTTAGCAGAGTTTGCACACGATCTAAAACATTTTGTTGGTCGCCCAAGCCCGATTTATCATGCAAAGCGCTGGTCTGACAAAGTGGGTGGCGCACAAATTTACTTGAAACGTGAGGACTTAAATCATACGGGGGCTCATAAGGTCAATAACACCGTCGGTCAGGCGTTATTAGCTAAACGCATGGGTAAGCCGCGGGTTATTGCTGAAACGGGCGCTGGTCAGCACGGCGTTGCAACTGCAACGATTGCAGCGCGTTTGGGTCTTGAGTGTGTTGTTTACATGGGTTCTGAAGATGTGAAGCGCCAAGCGCCGAATGTTTATCGAATGAAGCTCTTGGGTGCAACTGTTGTGCCTGTTGAAAGTGGCTCAAAAACACTTAAAGATGCGCTCAATGAAGCCATGCGTGACTGGGTTACCAACATTGAAAATACTTTCTACATTATCGGTACGGTCGCAGGCCCACATCCTTATCCGATGATGGTGCGTGACTTCCAAGCGGTGATTGGTGTGGAAGCGAAAATTCAAATGAATGAAATCGTTGGTCGTCAGCCAGATGCGGTTATCGCCTGCGTGGGCGGCGGTTCCAACGCTATGGGTATCTTCTATCCATACATCAATGAAGAGGGTGTTAAATTGATTGGTGTAGAGGCTGCTGGTCATGGATTAGAAACTGGTAAGCATGCAGCACCATTAACAGCCAATAGCGCCGTTGGTGTGTTGCATGGCAACCGGACGTACTTAATGCAAGATGAAGATGGTCAAATCATCGAAACGCATTCAATTTCAGCAGGTTTAGATTATCCAGGCGTTGGCCCAGAGCACGCATGGTTAAAAGACATTAAACGTGCAGAATATGTTGCGATTACAGATGATGAAGCGATGGCGGCTTTCCATAGCTTATGTCGTACAGAGGGTATTATTCCGGCATTAGAGTCCAGTCATGCGCTTGCGTATGCTGAAAAGCTTGCTAAAACGATGTCGCCTGATCAAATTATCTTGGTTAATCTTTCAGGTCGCGGTGATAAAGACATGAACACAGTTGCTCAACTTTCTGGAATTACCCTTTAATCTTATGTCACGTATTCAAACTACTTTTGCAACACTTAAACTATCCGGCAAAAAAGCCCTCATTCCATTTATTACTGCAGGTGATCCACATCCCGAGCAAACAGTTGATATGTTGCATGGCTTGGTCAAGGCAGGTGCTGATTTAATTGAATTGGGAGTGCCTTTTTCAGACCCAATGGCTGATGGCCCTGTGATTCAGCGTGCAAGTGAACGTGCTTTGGTACACAAGGTTGGACTTCGTAATGTACTCTCTTTAGTCAAAGAATTTCGTCAGCAAGACAATAAGACGCCAATTGTTTTGATGGGTTATGCGAATCCAATTGAAGCAATGGGTGTTGAAAAGTTTGCCGATGCTGCAAAAGATGCCGGTATTGATGGTGTATTGACAGTCGATTATCCACCTGAAGAATCAACAGCATTTAATGCGATGCTGAAAGCCCGTGATATTGATCCTGTGTTCTTACTTTCACCAACAACTGACGCTGCTCGCGTTGATGTCATAGTCAATCAAGCTAGTGGTTTCATTTATTACGTCTCACTTAAAGGCGTGACTGGTTCTAAAAACCTAGATGTTGTTGAAGTGGCTGAGCGTGTAGCTGCAATTCGATCACAAACTAATCTGCCTATTGGTGTGGGTTTTGGTGTGCGCGATGCTGAAACTGCAAAGGCAGTTGCTGGTATTGCTGATGCCGTGGTTGTGGGAAGTCGCATGGTGCAAGAAGTTGAGAAATCAACAGCATCAAATGTTGTTGAGAACTTAATGTCACTCACAGCGGAGCTTCGCGCCGCCATTGACGCATAATTGATATCAATACTCGTTTTAACGAGAAAAGGAATAAGCGATGAGTTGGTTACAAAAGATATTGCCACCAAAAATCAATCGAGTGATTGGTCGAAATAGAAAAAATGTACCAGAAGGTCTTTGGAGTAAATGTCCTAAGTGTGATTCGGTTTTGTATCGTACCGACTTAGAAGCTAACGCAGAAGTTTGTCCGCAATGTAATTATCATAACCGTATCTCTGCTAGAGATCGCTTGAATGTATTGCTTGATCAAGAAGGTCGCATCGAGATTGGTGCTGAGGTACAACCGATTGATCCATTAAAATTTAAAGACACTAAACGCTACGCCGACCGTATTAAATCCTCACAAAGTGAAGTGGGTGAGACAGATGCATTGTTGGTGATGCAAGGCACAATTAAACAAGTGCCAGTAGTCGCTGCTTCCTTTGAGTTTAAGTTCATGGGTGGCTCTATGGGTTCTGTTGTTGGTGAGCGTTTTGTGCGTGGCGTTCAAGCCGCTATTGATAGCAAGTCTGCATTTATTTGCGTCTCAGCTAGTGGTGGAGCACGTATGCAAGAAGGTTTATTCTCGCTAATGCAAATGGCTAAAACAAGCGCTGCACTAACTAAGCTTAGCCAAGCTGGGTTGCCATATATTTCAGTATTGACCGATCCAACCATGGGCGGTGTTTCAGCAAGCTTTGCTATGCTTGGCGATATTATTGTTGCTGAGCCACAAGCTTTAATCGGTTTTGCAGGCCCTCGTGTGATTGAGCAAACAGTTCGTGAGACTTTGCCTGATGGCTTCCAGCGCGCAGAATTCTTAGTTGATCATGGGGCTGTTGATATCATTATTGACCGCCGACAAATGTGCGATAAGTTGTCTGCTTTGATTGCTAATTTAATGAAATTGCCAGTTTCAGCATAAATAAAAACAGTTCTTTATTGACGATTCACGGATACACACAATAAATTGCCTGAACATCCTGATTTGTCAGCCAAAAATACCGCTGATTTTGACTTAAACGATTGGCTCGCTTACATTGAGGCACTTCATCCCAAAGATATTGAAATGGGATTAGGGCGAGTTAATCAAGTCAAAGATCGCTTAAATCTAAAAATAAACTTCCCCATTATCACAGTCGCTGGGACCAACGGCAAAGGTTCAACATGTGCCATGCTAGAGTCCATCTACCACGCCGCTGGCTATAGTGTTGCAAGTTACTCATCCCCACATTTGTTACGTTATAGTGAGCGCATTCGTGTCGCTTCTGAAGAAATTAGCGATGTCGATTTAATTCTTGCATTTCAAGCGATTGAAGCTGCACGTCAAGACATACAACTGACTTACTTTGAATATGGCACTTTAGCCGCAATGTGGCACTTTTGTGCCGCTAAGGTTGATATCGCAATTCTTGAAGTTGGTTTGGGTGGTAGATTGGATGCGGTGAATGTGTTTGAGCCGAGCTGCGCGATTGTGACGAGTGTTGATTTGGATCACATGGATTTCTTGGGTAATACGCGTGAACTCATTGGCGCGGAAAAAGCAGGTGTTTTTAGAAAAGGCATTTCTGCTATTTGCGGTGAATTAAATCCACCGCAATCCTTGGTGGATTCTGCTCAAAAAATTGGTGCTGCGCTAAAGTTGATTGATCGTGACTTTAGATTTGAATTACAAGAAAATGATTGGTGCTTTAGGAGTGATAATTACTTGCTCGACAGTATCCCTATGCCAGCGTTGATGGGTGATTTTCAGCTGTATAACGCATCTTGTGTTATCGCCGCAATTGTCGACTTACAAGACAAATTGCCTTTGAGAGAAGAGGCAATTGAAAAAGGTTTGCTGTCTGTTCGCTTGCATGGGCGTTATCAATACTTATCATCTAAGCCGGATGTAATTTTGGATGTCGCGCATAACCCTCACGCTGCAAAATCCCTCGCATCAAACCTTAAAAATACTAGCACATCAGGTAAAACATTCGCTGTATTTGCAATGTTAGCTGATAAAGATATCGCTGGTGTGGTTAATGCCATCGCTGACGAGGTTGATGAGTGGTATGTCTCTGGTATTTCCCATATTCGCGGCGCTGCGGGTGTTCAAATTAAAGAAATGATTTTGTCTGAGCTACCGGGTGCTTCTATACGCCTCTTTCATGACGTTGCTAACGCTTATGCTGAAGCCTGTATTGATGCTAATGAAAATGATAGAATTATCATATTAGGGTCATTTTTCACGGTAGCTGAAGTGATGCGTGCTTTACAAACAGCAACATTAAAAAATGGGATAAACAAAAATGGCGCAAGATAATATGGAGTCTCAGAGCGAGCAAGAGATTCAATTCAAAAAACGAGCTAGAAGAAGACTGGTTGGTGCGGTCGCTCTGGTTTTGCTTATGATTGTTTTATTGCCTATGTTGCTTGAAGATAGGGTTGCGCAACCTCCTAAAGAGGAAGTGGTCATCTCTATTCCTAGCCAGGATACCCACTTAGATGCTAAGCCAGACGCTACGTCAGATAAAGTGGCTGAAGCTGTACAGCAAACACCGGCTGTTGTTACACCACCAGTCTCTGCTTCAGCAGAAGTTAAGCCTGCAGAGCCGCCTGCGCCAGTAGCTCAAAACGATAAGCCCATTGTTAAGCCAGCGGATATCGTGCCTGTTCAAGAATTAAAGCCTACTCCCAAAGAGCAGGATAAGCCAAAAGAACAAGATAAGCCGAAAGCAGACAAGTCTGCACCTAAAGGCAAATTTTATGTACAGGTTGGCGTGTTCTCAACCCCCTCAAAAGTCGAGCAATTGCAAACAAAGTTAAGCGAAAGTGCTTTGAAATCCTCTACAGAGTTGATTGATACTCCTAAGGGGACAAAAACCCGTTTGAGAGTTGGTATGTTTTCATCAAGGGCTGATGCTGAAGCTGCGCTTTTGAAAGTAAAAGCACTTGGCTTAACTGATGCTGTGATAGGCAATTAATGACCATTTTTGATTATGTCGTTCTAGCTATTATTGGCTTATCTGTTTTCTTTAGTATTATGCGGGGCCTAGTGCGAGAGGTTTTGGCATTGGTGGGTTGGATAGCAGCTTTTTTTGTGGCGAAGAGCTACACCTTGGAGCTTGCTCCTTTGTTGCCTAAAGCGATTCCGACTGAAACTTTACAATATCTTGCGGCATTCATTATTTTATTTTTGGCCACATTGCTAGTAAGCAGCTTGCTCGCAATAGCGCTATCTCAAATTTTCGAGAAAGTCGGTTTAAGTTTTATAGACCGTGGCCTTGGTGCTGTTTTTGGCACCATTCGTGGCCTCATTATTGTTGGAGTGCTAGTCTTTTTAGGAGGTTTAACTGATTTTCCTAAAGAGAGTGCTTGGCGAAACGCCATGTTTAGTGCGCCACTTGAGGCGATGGTATTTAGCGCAATGCCATGGATGCCTAAAGCAATTTCGGATCGCGTAAAATACGAATAGTAAATATAGTAGTTAACATCAGTCTTGCTCATTGTAGAATAAGCGCTGAACATAGTTTTTAGTAATATCCTCAAAATATTTGTGACAAAGGCAAAATAAATAATGTGCGGAATTATCGGTATTGTCGGTAAAAATCCAGTGAACCAGTTGCTTTATGATGGTTTGTTGGTGTTACAGCATCGTGGTCAAGATGCGGCGGGAATAGTCACCTGCGATGGCAATACGTTTTACATGCATAAAAATAACGGCCTTGTACAAGACGTGTTTCAGACACGTCACATGCGTAGTCTTCAAGGTAATGCTGGTATTGCGCACGTGCGTTACCCAACTGCAGGCTCATCATCAGCCGCAGAAGCTCAGCCATTCTATGTAAACTCTCCATTCGGTATTGTGCTTGGTCATAATGGCAATCTGACTAACTCTCCTCAATTAAAACAAGAGATGTTCCGCCAAGATTTACGTCACATTAATACCAACTCGGATTCTGAAGTATTGTTGAACGTATTGGCGCACGAAATCGAGCAAACAGCACATAGTGCTGTGCTAAATTCAGATATGATTTTTGATGCGGTAACTGGTGTACATAAGCGAGTTAAAGGTGCTTATGCCGTTGTTGCGATGGTCGCAAATTTTGGTTTGCTTGCTTTCCGTGATCCTAACGGTATTCGCCCATTGGTCATTGGTAAGGCAGAAACTGAGAAGGGTGTTGAGTATATCGTTGCCTCTGAAAGCGTGGCGCTAGATGTCCTTGGCTTTAAACTAGTACGTGATGTTGAGCCTGGGGAGGCTGTATTCATCGATATGGATGGTAACTTCTATTCACGTCAATGTGCTGAGAATGCTGAATTAACGCCATGTATTTTTGAATATGTCTATCTAGCACGTCCTGATTCATTGATTGATGGGGTGTCTGTTTATCAAACACGTTTACACATGGGTGAAAGCCTTGCTGAAAAGATTAAACGTGAATGGAAAGACTTGAAGATTGATGTGGTAATCCCAATTCCAGATACGAGTCGACCAAGTGCCTTGCAATTGGCGAATGCGCTGAATGTGACTTATCGTGAAGGGTTCATTAAGAATCGTTATATTGGCCGTACATTTATTATGCCTGGCCAAGCCTTGCGTAAAAAATCAGTTCGCCAAAAGCTCAATCCAATTGGAATGGAGTTTAAAGGTATGAACGTGCTGCTCGTTGATGACTCAATTGTACGTGGCACAACGTCACAACAAATTGTACAAATGGCTCGTGATGCAGGTGCTAATAAGGTTTACTTCGCTTCAGCAGCGCCTCCTGTTCGTTTTCCAAATGTGTATGGTATTGATATGCCAACACGTAATGAATTGCTAGCAACAGGACGCACTGATGAGCAGATCTGTAAAGAGATTGGTGCGGATGCTTTAATTTATCAGGATCTCGATGCATTGGTATCTGCAGTGCAGTTAAGCAATCCAAAAATCAAAGTATTTGATTGCTCATGTTTCGATGGTAAATATGTGACTGGCGATATTAACGAAGCTTATTTAACGGCAATTGAGAATGCGCGCGGCGATGGTGAAAAGGTTAAAAAGCCAGCCAATTCAATCACGCAGATGGACTTGAACTTAGTAAATACCAAAGAGCACGAGGAAGAAGCTATCTAACAAACGCCTATCCTGCTTGCTTGACGATATTAAGCTTGAGGGATAGTATGGAAATGCGCTGATTTGAGTTGCTTAAAAGCATTGCTCAGCTTGCGGGCGCTAAATAAATTCAGCTAAAGCGAGTGCTAATATAAGCAAACCCGTTTTAGCCTCATCGCAAAACGGGTTTTTTTATGTCTCAAGTGAGACAAGTAAAGGTAATGACATGGCAATAAATATTGATTCGAATGGTTTTGATGGAAGTGAATGGCATCCTGAGACATTAGGAGTCCGTGCTGGTAATCAAATGACAGTGTTCGGTGAAAACTCAGAAGCATTGTTTCTGAATTCAAGCTTTCGTTTTAAAAGTGCTGCACAAGCTGCAGCAAGGTTTGGTGGCACAGAGCCTGGGAATATCTATTCTCGCTTCACTAATCCAACTGTGTCTATGTTTCAAGATAAGTTGGCAGCCTTAGAGGGTGCCGAGCAATGCGTAGCGACATCAAGTGGCATGGCTGCGATTTTGGCTTGTGTCATGGGCTTGTGTAATGCAGGTGACCATATTGTGGCTTCGCGGAGCATCTTCGGCACGAGTGTTCAACTTTTTAGCAACATTCTTAAGCGTTGGGGCTTGGAAGTTACTTTTGTTTCACTCACTGAGGTTAAAGAGTGGGAGGGCGCGATTACGTCTAAAACAAAATTATTCTTTGTGGAAACGCCGTCGAACCCATTAACCGAAGTTGCTGATATTCCAGCTTTGGCTAAAGTTGCACATGATGCAGGTGCGTTGTTGGTTGTTGATAATTGCTTTTGTACCCCAGCAATACAGCGACCGCTACAACTAGGGGCAGATATTATCATTCACTCAGCCACTAAATATATTGACGGTCAGGGGAGGTGCTTAGGAGGCGCCGTATTGGGTTCAAAAGTGCATATGGAGCCAGTATATGGTTTCTTGCGGACTGCTGGCGTCACCATGAGTGCATTTAATGCTTGGGTATTCTTGAAAGGACTTGAGACATTATTTGTTCGCATGGAAGCGCACGCGAAAAATGCATTGACGCTAGCGACTTGGCTAGAAGCTCAACCTCAGGTCGCACGTGTTTTTTATCCAGGACTTAAATCTCATCCACAACACGCACTAGCTATGAAGCAACAATCTAGTGGTGGTGGCATCGTGAGTTTTGAAGTGAAGCCTAAAGCAGGTCAAACAGCACAAGAAGCTGCTTGGGCTCTGATTGATGCAACCAAGTTGATTTCAATCACCGCTAACTTAGGCGATGCGAAAAGCACCATTACCCATCCTGCGACAACCACGCATAGTCGTGTGACAGTTGAAGCGCGTGCTGCTGCTGGCATTACGGACGGCTTAGTTCGAATTGCTGTAGGGTTGGAGCACGTGGAAGATTTGAAAGTGGATTTGGCTTCGCTAGCAAGATAAATTAAATCTTAAGTAATAAAAAAGGAGCCGGCGGCTCCTTTTTTATTACTTTCTTACTTCTTACTTGGTTAGCGCAATGTTCTGCCGAACATTTGTAACGCTAATTGATAGCCCATAGAAGCAAGTTGAGGGTCATAACGGTCACCTTCATCACGCATGAAAGCGTGTTGACCATTGAATTCGTGCCATGTGAATTTGAGGTCTGTTGCGTTAAGGTCGCTATATACTTGTGCACGACCTGCCGCTGGGATATGAGGGTCTTGTTTACCCCAAATCATAAGTAGCTCACCTTTGATTTTGTCCAAGTTTTCCATGCTGTGTTGACCTGGCTTGTTTGGGATCACTTGCGTGTGCAAATCTGTCGCATAGAAGCAAGCGGTTGATTTTACTTCTGCTTGTAAGGCGGCACGGAAAGCTAAGTGCCCACCAATACAGAAGCCCATGGCGCCAATGTCGCCAGTGCACCAAGCTTGTTTTTTAACAAACTGAATCATGGCTTGGTTGTCAGTATCGTAGCCTTGAACGTCCTTTGCGGCTTTGTCGGCATTGCCTTTGTCGCGACCTGCATCGTCATAACCAAGCACGGTGCCAATCGGGTTGAGTTCGTGGAATACTTCAGGCACAAGGACAGCATAACCATGACCGGCCATAAAACTAG